>MEHZ011660424.1_pt1 | contig 44881 bp, 47 predicted proteins | sample 897221 | NCBI WGS metagenome assembly MEHZ01 (sample SAMN05514161, study PRJNA337945) | marine metagenome | isolation source: marine surface water | place: Arctic Ocean | collected 2007-12-13 | reverse complement strand
GAATTAAACCACATGCTCCACCGCTTGTGCGGGCCCCCGTCAATTCCTTTGAGTTTTAATCTTGCGACCGTACTCCCCAGGCGGAATGCTTAATGCGTTAGCTGCGCCACCGCTGGGTAAACCCACCGACAGCTAGCATTCATCGTTTACGGCGTGGACTACCAGGGTATCTAATCCTGTTTGCTCCCCACGCTTTCGCACCTCAGCGTCAGTATCGAGCCAGTGAGCCGCCTTCGCCACTGGTGTTCCTCCTAATATCTACGAATTTCACCTCTACACTAGGAATTCCACTCACCTCTCTCGAACTCTAGATTAACAGTTTCGGTGGCAATTCCGAGGTTGAGCCTCGGGCTTTCACCACTGACTAATTAATCCGCCTACGCGCGCTTTACGCCCAGTGATTCCGAACAACGCTAGCCCCCTCCGTATTACCGCGGCTGCTGGCACGGAGTTAGCCGGGGCTTCTTCTGCGGGTACCGTCATTATCTTCCCCGCTGAAAGAGTTTTACAACCCTAAAGCCTTCTTCACTCACGCGGCATGGCTGGATCAGGCTTTCGCCCATTGTCCAAGATTCCCTACTGCTGCCTCCCGTAGGAGTCTGGGCCGTGTCTCAGTCCCAGTGTGGCTGATCATCCTCTCAGACCAGCTACGGATCGTAGCCTTGGTAGGCTTTTACCCTACCAACAAACTAATCCGACGCGGGCCAATCCAGGGGCGATAAATCTTTCCCTCGCAAGGCGTATCCGGTATTAGCTCAAGTTTCCCTGAGTTATTCCGAACCCTTGGGTATGTTCCCACGCGTTACTCACCCGTCTGCCACTCCCCCGAAGGGGCGTTCGACTTGCATGTATTAGGCCTGCCGCCAGCGTTCGTTCTGAGCCAGGATCAAACTCTTAAGTTTTGAGTTGTTCCTGTTTCTTGGTCTTAACCAAGATTAAATCATTACGTTTTGTTCTATCAAATATAAATTTAACGAGTGCCGAAACGTAAGACTCGAAATATCTCACAAATATGTTTACCTAAGCAAACATAGCGCCAGGATTCCGCTGTCTACGTTTCTCTTTCCAATATACAATTTCAAAGAGCTAGAGTGCAAAAAAGCACTCTGTTGCAAAATATTTATTTTGCCCCAAAATGTTAAAAATTTAAAATACCATATTATGGTATGAAAAATAATTTTGCAATCATATTTAATTGGTAATTATTATTGCCTTAAATATAATGCAGTAAGAGATTACTATATTCAACCAAACGATATGTCAACAGCAATTAATAAAAAATATTTTATATTTTACTTTTATATATATTTTTTTATATATACCTTAAATTTAAACATTATAAATTGCTAAAAAATTATAAAAATATTAATATTTATGCTAGAATTATTATTTATAATAATTGTTATAAAACAACGATATTTAATTATATTACTGGTTTATTCAGGTTAATTAAAGAGCTTAAAAAATACTCATGTACAACTATCAGAATTTTTATATATTCAAAAAAATAATACCTATAATTAAAAAAAAAAATTGGTTAATTCTTGCAATACTCATCGCAATTATACTTACCCTGACAATATTAGTAACATTTATTAATTCAACTAAAATTAACCATCTAAAAAATACTAATATTGCAAATACTAGCCTTATAGAAAAAAGCATGATAATCGAAGAAGAGGCCTATAAGAGTTTCACTAAAACCGAAGATTCTAGAATTTCCAACCTTACTTTAGAAAAAAAATCTACCAACAACGAAATTATAATAGAAGCACCAGAGATCAAGAATGAAGTATATGAAGTAGTAACCTTCAAGGCAGGTGACAACTTTATAAAAGTTCTAAAAGCTTATAACGTAGACTCAAAAACATCAATCGCACTATCAGATGCCTTAGGAAAAATTATCCCATCAAATTTGATACGCATAGGTGATAAATTGAAAGTTTTTAATAATAATAATACAGTTGATAAGATCATATTCATTACTAAAAATGAAGAGATTTTAATCAAAAAAGATTTAGAAAACCAATATAAAGCGACAATTATACCACCAATACTAGAAAAGCAATATTCACTTAAAAAGCTAACAATAAACGGGACTGTCTATAAAACGGCCCAAGAAAGTAAAATACCACCAGATGTTATTAATAGAATTATAGCCAATCATTCGCAAGACTTAAACTTTAATAAAGATATTAAAGATGGAGATGAAATAACTATTTTTTATAGTACAAACATAAACTCGAGCAACAATAAAATATTAGAATATAAGCTTATCTACTCTTCTATAAAATATAAGAATGAAAGAAATAGTAAATTTTTTAGATATAAAGATACTTATGGCAATGAGGCATTCTATAATTCTGATGGAATTAGTGTTAATAAAATTATTTTTATTCCCCCTGTATCAAATTCTAAAATTACCTCTAGATATGGGATGAGAATGCATCCAGTTCTTGGGTATGAGAAAATGCATCGTGGAGACGATTACCAAGCCAGTCTGAATAGCCCTATAGTCGCTACAGCAGACGGACAGATTGATTTCATAGGCGAGAAAGGAGATTATGGAAACTATATCAGAATAAACCATAAAAGCGGATTACAGACAGCCTATGCTCACCTCAATAAATATAGCAAGAGTATTAAAAGAGGAGATTCAATTAAACAAGGAGAAATTATTGGTTATGCAGGATCCAGCGGATTGAGTACCGGCCCACATCTGCATTACGAAGTAATAAGAAATGGAGAAAAAATTGACCCTAGTAATTTTACTAAAGAAATTACTAGGGTCAATTTAGAAGACAATGAACTTCTGTCTTTTAAAAAAGAACGCAATAAAATAATACAATTAATGGAGGCTTATTAGGTGCAAAAAAGCGCAATCAGTGAATTGTATTCGTACCCATTGAAAGGATTGAATGGGCAACAAGTAAGCGTTGTCGAAATACAAAAAAATAATATGTTTCCACTAGACAGAATATTCGCAATTGAAAATAATAATAATAAATTTAACGAACTAGACCCAACTCATTTTAAGAAGACAGCCTTTCTAGTACTAATGAAATACGAAAAACTAGCATTACTTCAAACAACTTATAACCATGAAACAAATATTCTTACTATCAAAGTAAATAATGAAATAGTAGCTAAAGGAAATATTCAGGAATCAAAAGGAAGAGAAACTATTGAATTATTCTTTTTAAAGTATATGAAGTTTACAAAGGATCAGGCCGTAAGAATAGTTTCAGCTGAGAATCATAATTTTTCAGATATAAAAGAAAAATATGTGTCTATCATAAACCTAGAAACAATAAAATCCTTATCAGAGATTGCAGGATTTTATATTGATCCTATAAGATTTAGAGCCAATATCTACCTAAAAAATCTAGATCCATGGGAAGAAGTAAGCTGGCTAAATAAAGCTATTTTATCCAAATCATCAGAGCTTCTCGGCATAAGAGAAATATCGAGGTGCGCTGCAACAAATGTTAATCCAAAAACAGGATATAGGGATATAAATATTCCTAACTTACTTTTAAAAAATTTTGGTCATATGAATTGTGGAATATACGCTCAAGTAACTAAAGGGGGGTTCTTGAAAAAAAATGATACCTTAACGATTAAAGAGTTTAGCTCTGACTATTTTTAATTATCGGCTATTAATTTATATATTAAAATTCTTAATCATTTAACGTATCCGCTTTACTTAATTCTAATTCTTTTTTGATATTTATATTTTGCAAACTCACGTCAGAAATGTCACTTTTAACGCCTTCTTTACGTTCGTTATCTTTATAAACATTCTTCTTTGTATTATTAGAGCGATTCTTCGATTCATTAGTATTTGCAGATCTAATGTTCGTATCTTTATTTTGTTTTATTGGTTCATTAACATTAGCCTCAACGCTATTAGCTTTATCATTTCTCTCAATATTACTAATTCTGTCATTCTCTATATTAATAGATACCAGTCTTTGATAGTGCTCTGCAAATTGCGAATAGCTTTCAGCGATAACCCTATCCCCAGAACCTCCTAATTCACGAGCTAAAGTGGTATATTTTTCAACTATATGTTCTGCGCTACCTCTAATTTTTATATCAGGTCCATTGGATTCATATACTTTTCCTGATCCTGAGAAATTCGAAGGCTGTCTGCTCCTATTTCTAATATTTCTTGGCTTCCTTGAATTCTGTATCATACACATTCCACAACTAAAGTTTATTTAAAAACTATTTTAATATTAAGATTCGCAATATTGCGTTTAAATAATCAAGACAGTAAAAAAAATCCATAGTATCTATTGTTAAATTTTTCTATTCTCTAATAATTACTTACAATAGCATCATATATTACAGCTAAAATAACTTATGGATAATTTTGTTTGATCAATTCAGATTTATATTTTCTTAAAAATAATTTTATTTATTAAAATTACTTTCTGAATAATAACCAATATATAGATATAATTTTATTTTCCAAGTGATTTGTTAATTTAAATTATTACAGTTAGCAATTATTGCTCTCTTTTTCCCCGATAGATCAGTTTTTATATCATTGCTTTTAATAAAAAAACCTTCTTTTTTTAATATAGCGCTAACCAACTTAGATTGACCTAAGCCAATCTCTGTTATTAAAAAACCTCCATCACACAAGATATACCGAGATTGCTTCGCAATAGGCTGATAAAAACCAATACCGTCCATACCACCATCTAAAGCAATCTTAGGATCATATATCCTTACATCTGGCGACAATGAGAAGATTTTATCTCTAGGGATATAAGGAGGATTTGAAACAATAATATTAAATGTATTTTTTTTCAAAGATTCTCCCCAGTTTCCCCGCAAAAACATTGCCCTTTTCTGAAGATTAAGTTCATTAGAATTATTAATTGCCGTTTTAATTGCATTATAACTAATATCAACTCCTAATCCCGTTGATCTTGGAAATTCTGACAGCAATGTCAGCAACAAGGCACCAGAACCAGTTCCTAAATCCAATATATTTATTTTTTCATTCTCATTTGGTATCTTCTGCTTTATCAAATTAATTATCAGTTCACTATCGGGTCTTGGATCAAGTACATACGGATTGATTATAAATTTTCTTCCATAGAATTCACGCCAGCCAATTATCCTAGAAACAGGCTCCCCTAGCATCCGCCTGTTAATATATGAATCAATAGTTTTAATATCATTCCCATTTATGGGTATTTGTGAATCCATAATCAATCTTTCACGACTAATACCCATTGCAAATTCTATTAATATCTGACAGTCTAGTCTTGAATTTTTGATACCAGCTAAAGCAAGTTTATTTGAGAAAAAATTAATTGATTCTTGAATGCTTAAAGGCTCTTTATTTAGCATTTCTCAATCAATACCAGAATTATCAGCCATCCGTCTTACTTGATCTTCTGAAAGAAGAGCTTCAACTAACTCGTAAAGACCCGGACCTTCTAATATATTATCTAGCTTATGCAATGTTAAATTTATTCTATGGTCAGTTATCCTCCCTTGAGGAAAATTGTAAGTTCTAATTCTTTCAGACCTATCACCTGATCCAACTTGACCCTTTCTTTCTTTAGCCCTTTCGTTATCCTTTATCATTTTTTCTCTCTCATAGAGCCTCGCTCGCAATACTTTCATACCTTTCTCACGATTCTTATGCTGAGATTTTTCATCCTGTTGAGAAACCGTTATACCAGTTAACAAATGTGTAATTCTAATAGCACTATCTGTTGTATTAACCGATTGTCCTCCAGGACCACTCGCGCGGAAAACATCAATTCTTATATCTTTATCTTCAATTTTTATATCAACTTCTTCTGCCTCCGGAAGAACTGCAACGGTTGCTGCCGATGTATGAATTCTTCCTGAAGATTCTGTTTGCGGAACCCTCTGAACGCGATGAACTCCTGATTCAAATTTAAGCTTTTGGTAAACATTGTTTCCTTCTATGCTAGCTATAAATTCTTTATAACCACCCATATCCCCATCATTTACATTCATTACCTCAACCTTCCAAGAATTTAGATCAGCGAACCTGAGATACATTCTTGCCAGGTCACCAGCAAACAAAGCAGCTTCATTTCCACCTGTTCCCGCTCTAATTTCTATTATGACACTCTTTTGATCGTCGATATCTTTAGGAACCAATGCTTTCTCTATATCTAGTTCTAACAATTTAAGCGATTGATTGATCTCTCGGATCTCTTCTTCAGCCATATCTAGTATAGCTTTATCATTTTCTGGCGAAGATATAATAGATTCTAGATCAGATATTTCATTTCTTAACGCAAGAAAATCTTTTATTAATTTAGCAACGGGTTCTATCTCTGCATATTCTTTAGCAAGACCAACGTATATATTCGCATTTTCTGTACTAGCTAGCATTTTAATCTGAATATCATTAAATTTTGATATCAGAGATTCTAATTTTTGTTCATTTAGCATATTAATATTCTTAACCAAAAATAATTATTTAATGTTTATAAGGTATTCATTTATATTTATATCAGATAATATTTCTTCCGACTTACCAGCTAAGACAAGTAATTTCTCTGCGTTATAAAATTTTAATCCACTCGCGTCATTTGTAGATAAATTATAATTTGAGCCTTTAGGAAATTTGTATTTATCACCTTTTTCAAATATTCTTGATATAATCATATTTCCTTTACTATTTTTAATTTCTACCCATACTTTATATTTAGCAACCATAGAAATTTCTAGCACCGCACCTTCAAGAAAATTTTTATTTGTAAAATCTCTTTCTGTTTTAATTGAATCCTTAAGATAGACGGTTTTATTATCTGTTTCTTTTAGCATAACATCTATAATAGAGTTATTATTATTTATATTTTTTTCTTCTTGATCTTGACTAAAGATATTAAATTTTTGAGTATAATTAAAATTATTAATATAATTAACAATATCATTTTTAGATTTATAAAAATGATAATTTATATCATCATCATTTATTAAAATAGATATAACAGTCAGCAAAAGAAAGCTAAAGAAACAAAATCTAAAAATATGTCTGAAAACACTTATCTTGTGGTATTTTTTATCTGCAGATAATATCTTTTCTAATTCATATTTTTTATAAAGCTCTTCTATTAGAAGATCGTCATTTATACTTAAATAATTTGCATATAATTTTATACATTTTATAGTATATGGCCATCCAGGTAAAATATAATAATTTTCTTTTTCTATAGAATCAAGGTATTCAATAGGTATATTTAAACGGTCAGCGCAGTGGGTTAAATCATACCCAGCAACCTCTCTTCCAGTTCGAAGTTTAGATCCAATATCAGATAAATGGGTTGTTTTTTTAGTATAGTTTTGAATATTAGTTTGCCTTGCGAATAATTAACATATTATCATCTTTACTCCCATGAAAAAGATTCTATCTCAACCTTGTTGTCTTTTGCAAATTTAATTAAGATATCACGAATATTATGTTGATTTGTAGTCAAAATATTATCCATACATTCGGTAATTTGTTTTAGGTTGAGGGAAAGTATCATAGATTTTATTGCCCCTATATTAGAAGGAGCGATAGATAAATTTTTGAATCCTAAGCCTAATAATGCCATAGCTTCAAGTGGCTTTCCTGCAATCTCTCCACATAATGAAACTGGAATATTTGCGTTTTCAGCAGTAGTTATAATTTTTTTTAAGACTCTTAGGACGCTAATACTAATTGGATCATACCTTTTGGATAATTGGGCATGACCACGATCGCTTGCAAATAAATATTGTAATAAATCATTGCTTCCTATTGAAACAAAGTCAACCTTTTCATAAAGCTCCTCTAATTGCCACAATAAAGAAGGTACTTCAATCATTACACCTAAAGAATAACTCTTTGGGAGAGAATAACCCTTTAACTTAATAAAATTTAATTCCTTTAAAAAAATTTTCTTTGCTTCTACAAACTCACTTATATCTGCAACCAAAGGAAAAATTATATTTAAATTTTTATTACTTGATGCTTTTATTAATGCCCTCATTTGCAATCTTAGAAGACTGGGTCTTTCCAAAGAGAATCTAAGAGCTCTCCAACCCAATGCTGGATTGTCTTCCTTCTTTCTTGAGAAATAAGGCAAGACTTTATCGGACCCTATATCAAGAGTTCTAAAGGTAATAGGCTTTTCACCAGCCTCTTTAAAAACAGCACTGTAATAAGTTTCTTGTTCAGTTAATCTTGGAAATCTTGAAGAAACCATGAACTGCAATTCCGTTCTAAATAAACCAATTCCATCTGCATTAGTTAATTTTAAATAAGGCAAATCGATCATTAGTCCAGCATTAATCATTAACCGTATTTGGCTACCATCTTGGGTGATTGCTGGTAAATTTCTTATATTGTCGTACTTTTTTTGCAGATTTGACTGTGTTAATAACTTATCTTGGAATAGATCTTCTACATTCTTCTCTTGTCTAATATGCAAAATACCTGCATTTGCATCGATTATAATCTTATCGCCATTCTCAATGATATCAACTATATTTTCAACTCCGCCTAAGGATGGAATACCAAGAGCGCGAGCTACTATACTTACATGAGAATTCGGCGAAGCTTCTTCAATAACGAGACCTCTAATGTTACTACTTGAATATTCAAGTAAATCTGCTGGCCCCATATTACGAGCAAATAATATTGTTTCATTATTTAAATCAATATTAGTATTTGTATCAATATCTCCAACAATGTGTCTTAATAATCTATAGGATAGATCGTCTAAATCATAAAGTTTCTCTTTTATAAATGGATTTTTTTGCCTTAAAAGTTTTGCCTTTACATCAGACTGAACAGATTGCACCGCACCTTCAGCAGTTAAACCTTTTTTGATCGCCTCAAATAACCTTTTCTCCCAACTTTGATCGTTAGCTAGCATCTGATAGGCTTCTAAAACACCCTTATCTTCGCCATTACTAATAATCTCTAGTCCATTGATTAATTTTTCTATATTATGCTTTAAGTCCTCTAATCCAATTGTTAATCTTTGATTTTCAAATTCCGTGTCTTCAGAAATAATATTTAATACTTCAATTCTTTTTTCATGTAAAATAGCTGTACCAATTACTATACCTTGAGAAAGCACTAATCCTTTTACTGTATGTGGTTTATTATGCCTTGGGTCGATCTCTTTTATTGCCAAGAAAGCTCCTAATTCTCCAGTGGCTATCATCTCTGCTATAACCATTGCAATAGTTTCGAGAACTTCAATCTCTTCTTCCGTATAGGAACGGTGCCTAACATTTTGTACAACAAGAACGCCAATTGTTTGCCCTCTTCTCAGAAGAGGAACGCCAAGAAAACTGTGATATATTTCTTCACCAGTTTCAGATCTGTAGGAAAAATTAGGGTGCAACTTAGCATCGGACAAAGCAAGTGATTCAGCTTTCTCAGCAATAATTCCAACCAAACCTTCGCCAGCATTCAAAATAGTTTTATGAACGGCAGCGGATTTTAAACCCTTAGTTGAGAATAGCTCTAATCTTTCACCAGGAATTGCAACATACACAGAGCAAACCTCAGCAACCATGCTAGATGCTATTAAAGACGTAATATTATTTAACCTAGTTTGAGAATTTTGAGAGCTAGCCATTAACTCTCTTAACTCGCTTAGTAACAATCTAGATTTAATTGTTATCTCACTCATGTGTTAATTCCATTCATAAAAATGGTAAATATTTAAATATTTTTATCCAAATTATAAGCGGTGTGTAGAGATTTTACAGCCATTTCTAAATGTTGAGCATCTATTAATACGCTTACTTTAATCTCTGATGTTGTTATAGCTAGAATATTAATCCCTTTTGCAGCTAAGGTTTTAAACATAAGTGCAGCAACCCCAGAATGACTCCTCATTCCAACGCCTATAACAGAGACTTTTACAATGTCTCTTGATCCTAATAATTTATCATATTGTATTGAATCTTTTAATGATTCTATCATGACCGTTGCTCTTTTAATATCTGAAGCTGGAACGGTAAATGTTAAATCAGTATATTTCCCATCAGATGATATATTTTGTACAATCATATCAACATTAATACCATTGTCTGCTAAAGACCCAAAAACAAGAGCAGCAATACCAGGATTGTCATTTAATTTTGTTAATGTAATCTTAGCTTCATCTTTCGAATATGCTATACCGCTTACAACCTTATGTTCCAATATTTCATCCTCTTCGCAAACAATCGTACCAATTGATTTTTGGTCATTAATATTATCATCAATAGCATGATCATCAAATGTTGATCTGACGCGCATTGATAAACCGTTAGTCATCCCTAATTCAACAGACCTTGTCTGAAGAACCTTAGCTCCTAGCGAAGCCATTTCTAACATTTCTTCATAGCTAACTTTTTCTAGTCTTTGGGCTTTTGGAACAATCCTTGGATCCGCAGTATAAACACCATCAACATCTGTATATATATCACAAATATCTGCTTCTATAGCGCATGCTATTGCAATAGCACTCGTGTCCGAACCACCTCTACCCAGCGTAGTTATTCTGTTTTTATTTGAAACCCCCTGAAAACCAGCAACAATAGAAATCTCATCTACATTAAAGTTATTCTCTAAATCATTTTTATCTACATGCGTGATTCTTGCTGAACCGTGCATATCATCAGTTTTAATTGGAAGCTGCCAACCAAGCCAAGATTTTGCTTTTATACCCTTAGCTTTTAAAATCATAGCTAATAATGCAGCGCTAGCCTGTTCTCCTGAAGAAATAAGTATGTCGCGTTCACTTAAATCTAAATTTCCTTCAATCTTATTAGCAAGGTTAATCAAGCGATCAGTCTCTCCTGCCATAGCCGATACAATTACTATTACACGAAATCCTTTATTAAATTCTCTCTCAATATGACCGGCAACATGCTGCATCCTTTCAATATTTGCTAAGGATGTGCCTCCAAATTTCATTACAATTGTCTTCATAATAAAAAAACTCCAAAAGATCAAGGTAAGTAAGATATTAATTACTATCTTTGTTATATTTATTGATTTATTCAATAAAATGAAGATAATTAATATAACAAATATATGAAAATATAAAATTATAACAGGAAAAAGTTACTATTAATGACAGCTAAAGAAACAATTGACCCAGATGAAATATTAAAATTTTCTAAAATTTCAGATGAATGGTGGGATATTAAAGGAAAATTCTCAGCCTTACATAAAATTAATCCAATACGTGTTAAATTTGTTATTGATAAAATAACTTCTCATCACAATATAAGCAATAAATACGAAAATCTACTTCACAACATAAATATTCTTGACGTAGGCTGCGGAGGGGGACTCTTGTGTGAGCCCCTTGCAAGACTTGGCGCCAATGTTACGGGGATAGATGCCGACAAAAAGAGTTTAGATGTTGCGATTAGTCATGCAAAAGATGAGAATTTATCCATCAACTACACTCATCTAACTCTTGAAGAAATTATAGCAGAACAAAAAAAATATGACGTAGTGATAGCAATGGAGGTGATTGAACACGTTGATAACATTGAACACTTCATTCTACAATTATCAAATATTATTAATCCCAATGGAATAATAATATTTTCTTCAATAAATAGAAATATAAAATCATTTTTATTGGCAATTATTGGAGCGGAATATATATTGAGATGGGTCCCGACAGGTACTCATAATTGGAATAAATTCATTACTCCTGAGGAGTTAGAAGGAATGCTTAAAACTAATAACATAGAGGCAACAGAAACTAAGGGTCTAGTATTTAATCCAATTAAATACTCTTGGGCACTATCTGACGACTCTACAGTTAATTACATAATTGTAGCAAAACCTATTAATGCAGCATGAAATAATTATCTTAATTTTTATCATCTGGCATTTCAGGAAGAGGAACAATATCTATACCTTCTTCTATAAGCCCCTTGACATCATCTTGCGTTGCTTCTCCATATATTGATCTATCTTTGCTCTCTTTATAAAAAATCTTCCTGGCTTCGTTTGGAAAATCAGTTCCTACATAATCAGCATTTTTTTTAATTTCTTTCTTTATTTTTCTTAACGCATCCCTCATAACTCTTGAATTATTGTCATCTAATAATTTATCTGTTTTTAGAGCATTTGTTTTCTTTGGTATCCCAGGTGACATTAAAGCCTTTGATATATTGTTGGAATTGCATATTGGGCATAAAATTGAATTACTTTTTTCTTGTATATTATATGATTTTGAATCTTTAAACCAAGAATCAAAATCATGTTCATTTCCACAAATAAGATTATATCTTATCATAAATCAGTACCCTTATATTCTAATATCCTACAAGACATCGTAATCACATTCATACGACCAAGCAGGTATCTTATTTCTAGAATTCATAACTTCTTCTGTATTAATATCGGCAATAATAAAACAAGGATTATCATCAATTGCTTCTGCAAGAATTTCACCCCAAGGAGATACGATCAGACTGTGTCCGTAAGTCTCTCTTCCATTTTGATGCTTTCCAACCTGTGCTGGTGCAAAAATAAAGCATCCCGTTTCAATTGCCCTCGAACGCAACAATACATGCCAATGTGCTGATCCTGTATACTTTGTAAATGCAGATGGAACTGTTATAAACCTTGCGCCTCTAGTTGCAATAGATTTATACAGCCCAGGGAATCTTAGATCATAACAAATTGTTAAACCTATTTTACCCCAAGGTATATCTATAATAGAAATTTTTTTACCTGATTCAAAAGTACTCGATTCACGATAAATTTCACCAGATTCTAGCTGAACATCAAACATATGTATCTTATCATAATACCCAATAATTTTTCCGTTATTATTTATTATATAAGATCTATTAACAGCACGATAATCATCAATTTTTATAGACAGAGATCCTATGATTAAAAAAATATTTAATTCTAAAGCTAGGTCACATAAGGCTGTAATCGATTTATCTTCCTCTTCATAAGATATTTGATTAAACAATTGTTTTTTTGAATTAGCCATTAATAACGTTTGCTCTGGTGTGATTATTAAATCTGCTCCATTATCCTTAGCAGATCTAATTAATTCTAATACAGCAGGTAGATTTGTAGCGATATCAGTTCCTGTAGAAAGCTGCACACACGCAACCTTGAAATTAGAATTGATCATCTAAATCTCTAGTATTCAACATTTTATCAAGCTTATTTTCTCTGTCGAGATTATGCAATTCGTTGCATCCACCAATATGTATATCATTAATAAATATTTGTGGGACCGTTCTTTTGCCATTTGCTCTCTTAACCATAGAATCCCGAAGGAGTTTGTCCGAAGAGACATTAATTTCATTGTATAAATAATTTTTTTTATTAAACAACTTTTTAGCCGAGTCACAAAAATAGCAATTATCACCTGTATATATTTCTATCTTCTTCATTAAAATTAACTCTCATTTAATTATAATATATAAAATTAATTTGATTTATTAAAATATAATGTATTTATAATATTCAAATAATAGATCTAGTACTAATAAGATATCATAAAATATGATTTTATATAAACATGAATATAAGAACAAATAATATAAAAAAAAAGATCTTCAACAAAGATGTTTTGAAGGCATGCAGAAAGAGATCTTTAAAACTCATTCCTAAGTATTCTTTTTCTAATTATTTAAATGCAAACATTAGCGAGAGAATACAAGAGATCAATAAGAAATTTCAAAATTCCTTAACGATAACAAATAATTTAGAAGATAGTCTTTGGGTAGAGAGTATAGGCTACAGAATAAAAAATAATTTCAATGGTTTGTTGTCAATGAACGATAAAAACAAGAATATAAATATGTTAATTGACGAAGAAATCTTACCCTTTAAGAATGAATGCTTTGATCTTATTGTTTCTAATCTAAATTTACATTCAACAGTTAATTTAGGAAAATTATTATTAGAAATAAACAAAACACTCATCCCGGATGGGTTGTTTATTGGATCAATGTTTGGTCGAGAAACTCTCAATGAGCTTAGATATTCACTCTTATCAGCAGAGACTGAAATAACGGGAAAAACATATCCTCGAATAATACCATTTACTGATATAAGAACATCTGGCGACCTTCTCTACAAAAGTGGCTTTAAATTATGTGTCTCTGATATTGATAGGGTTGTATTGGAATTCGACCAACCCATTGATCTAATACACCAACTGAGAGCAATTGGAGAAACCAACTATCTTAATATTGATAGGTTACCTATAAATAAAAAAGTTTGGAAGAGAGCTTGCGAAATATATAAAAATAATTTTTCTAATAACAAGGGATTGGTAAAGGCTACATTTGATATAATAACATTAACGGGCTGGAAATATGATAAAAAACAGCAAGAACCTCTAAAACCTGGTAGTGCAACACATAAATTATCTGATGCATTAAATAAAAGATAGGGTTGTAACAGTGTCAGAGCAAATCTCTTAATATCGGTATTAAAGGTATATCTGCCGGCAAAATATTATATTTTGTGATATCCCTTGCCTTAACCCAACAAATATCCTGATCTTCCATAGGCATAACTAAACCATTCCATTTTCTGCATACATATAATAATAATACTAAGTAAAAACCACCATAATCATGTGTGTTAAATGTTAATGGAGCTAAACATGAACTTTCCACATCAATATTAAGCTCCTCTCTAAGTTCTCTAATCAAAGCAAGTTCTGGTGTTTCTTGGTCTTCAATTTTACCTCCAGGAAACTCCCAATAACCTTCATATTCTTTTCCCGAAGGACGCTTATTAATCAACACTTTCCCATCAACATCAATTAGCGCACATGCAACAACTGTTTTTATTACCATGGTTATGACCTATAATCTGCATTTATAGTTATATATTGATGAGATAAATCACATGTCCAAATTCTACCAGAACCTTCGCCAACACCAACATCAATCTTAATATTAATGTTTTTATTCTTCATATAATCTGCTACCATATCTTCTTTATAATTTATATCAACAACACCTTCGCTAGCAACAAGATTATTACCAATCCATATCTTAACTTTATCTCTAGATGCAGGTTCACCCGCTTTACCAATTGCCATGACAATCCTGCCCCAATTTGGGTCTTCACCAAATATAGCTGTCTTAAACAACGGAGAATTCGCTATTGATTTTGCGATAATGTTTGCAGAATTATTACTAATTGCACCTTCTAAATCAATTGTCACAAATTTTGTTGCACCCTCACCATCTCTAACAATCTGTTTAGCTAAGTTTATAGCAACTTCCTTAAAAGAATTTATAAAGCCTTGAATTAGTGGGTCATTTATATCTTTAATGAGACGATGGTCTGCTTTATTTGAAGAAAATGCCAAAAAAGTATCACTTGTCGACGTATCTCCATCAACTGTAATGGCATTAAAACTTATATTCGTTGTCTCTCTAAGAATCTCTTGGAGCAAAGAGTGAGTTATATTAGCATTTGTAAACATAAAAGATAGCATAGTTGCCATATCTGGAGCAATCATACCAGACCCTTTAGCAATTCCATTAATTATTATTTCACAATTACCAATCTTACATACCTTTGATGCTAATTTAGGGAAAGTATCAGTTGTCATGATAGATTTTGCTGCATCAATCCAAGTAGAAGTTGGCATTCGCAAATCAATAGTTTCAATTGCTTCGACTATCGATGATTCGTCCAAAAATTCTCCAATAACTCCAGTTGATGCAATAGCAATGCCTTCAATATTACAATTAATATTTTTTGCAAGACTATTCACCATATTACTTACAGTTTGAACGCCACGTTTACCAGTAAATGCATTTGAATTACCAGAATTAACTACTAAACCCCTAATTTTATCATAATTTATATTTTCCTTACACCATTCAACAGGTGCCGATGGACATAAAGAGCTCGTGTAAACACCCGCCGCAATAGCATCCTTATCAAACACAACAACAAGTAAATCTTCACGATTCTTGTATTTAGTATTTGTTTCAAAAGTATAAGTTTTTATTCCATCAATATCTGGCAATCTTTCAAATATAATCTGGGATGATTCTGATTTATTAACCATTCAAGTCTTCCTTAAAACAGACTATGCCGTTTAGAGTTTTTTCTTTGCTTAATTCATTTAATACTTATATACAAAATATAATTAATTTATTAATAAGTTCATGTATATGATTATATAAATAACTATTTAATATTATTGCAATATAATTATATGATAAATTATATCATACTGTGATTTAAAATTTGCATACAATAGATTTACGAACCCTAGGATATAAAAAGATTTAAGGATTTCAATGTTTAATCTAAAAAAAATAACACAAAAGTTCTTGAACAAGCCCATAAAGAAACATCTGAAGCATTATCAGTCGCGTGTTACAAAAATTAATGAAATTGAAGAATCCTTTTCCCTATTAAGCGATCAGGAATTGAAAGACCATACGGAAAAATTCAAAGACAGAATTAAATCTGGAGAATCTCTAGATGACATATTAATACCCGTCTTTGCCGTAGTTAGAGAGGCCTCAAAAAGAACCTTAGGGCAAAGACATTTTGATGTTCAATTACTAGGAGGAATGGTTCTCCATGACGGCGGAATATCAGAAATGAAAACCGGTGAAGGAAAAACTCTGGTGTCTACTCTAGCTGTATACCTAAATGCACTTGAAGGCAAAGGCGTTCATGTTATAACTGTAAATGACTACCTTGCTAAAAGAGATGCCAATTGGATGGGAAAAATATATAATTTTCTTGGTCTTAGCGTTGGTTGTGTAACAAATGGAATGGATGACAATCAAAGAAATCAGGCTTATTCCTGCGACATAACCTATGGGACAAATAATGAATTTGGATTTGATTATCTAAGGGATAATATGAAACACTCTTTGGACCAAATGGTACAAAGAAGTCATAACTTTGCAATTGTAGACGAAGTAGATTCAATCCTCATTGACGAGGCTAGGACTCCTTTAGTTATTTCTGGTGCTTATGAAAATAAATCTGATCTATACATATTAATAAATAATATCATACCAAAATTAACAACTGAAGATTTTGAAATAGATGAAAAATCTAAGTCAGTTAATCTGTCTGACCAAGGTGTAGAAAATTCTGAAAAATTGTTAAAAGAAATAGACTTACTGAAGAGTAATTCATTGTATGACATTGAGAATGTAAGCTTAGTCCACCATATAAACCAAGCGGCGAAAGCGCATAAACTTTTTGAAAAAGATAAGGATTATATAGTAAAAGATCAAATGATTGTAATTATTGACGAATTTACAGGAAGAATGATGGAAGGCCGCAGATATTCTGAAGGTCTTCATCAAGCCATAGAAGCAAAAGAGAGCTGTCCAATACAATCTGAAAATCAAACTTTAGCATCAATCACATTTCAAAATTACTTCAGACTATACACCAAACTTGGGGGTATGACAGGTACAGCCCAAACCGAAGCAGAAGAATTCATGGATATCTATGGGCTTCCGGTAATAGAAATTCCAACAAACATAGATGTTAGTCGTATTGATGAAAATGATGAAATCTACATGTCGATTGAAGAAAAGTATAATGCAATAGTTGATCTCATTAAAGATTGCTCAGAAAGAGGTCAACCAGTTCTTGTTGGAACCACATCAATAGAAAAATCTGAATATATAGCAACACTATTAGTAGAAAATAAATTTAAACGTATTGATTACGAGAAACCAATGGATAAGGAAATAGACAATAAGTCATTTGCTGTATTGAACGCAAGATATCATGAGCAAGAAGCTAAAATAATCGAACAAGCAGGGAGACTAGGCGCAATAACTATAGCAACAAATATGGCAGGTCGTGGAACAGATATTCAATTAGGTGGAAACCTTGAGTCAGAAATCGCTATCGTCAACTCAAGCCCTAATTCTGATAAATCTTCTGAAGCAGAAGTTACTGAAAGAGTGTTAAAAGAAAAAGAAAAAGTTATATTAAACGGCGGCCTTTATGTTATTGGCACAGAAAGACATGAGAGCAGAAGAATAGACAACCAATTACGAGGAAGGTCAGGTCGACAGGGAGACCCGGGTACATCTAAGTTCTTTCTAAGTTTACAAGATGATCTAATGCGAATTTTTGGATCAGATAAAATGGATGTGATGCTGAAAAAATTTGGACTTTCTGAAGGTGAGCCAATTGTTCATCCCTGGGTAAACAAAGCTCTTGAAAAAGCGCAATCAAAAATTGAAGCAAGAAATTTTGATACAAGAAAAAGCATACTTAAATTTGATGATGTTATGAATGATCAAAGAAAGGTTGTATTTGAGCAAAGAATTGACTTGATGAAAGAAAGTGAGGCATCAGAGACTATAATTGATATGAGATATCAAACGATTGAAGATATAGTCGCTATATATATTCCGAAAAATGCCTATCCTGAACAATGGGATGTCCTTGGCTTAAGAAATAAAATTAGAACTGCTCTTACACTCGACCTACCTATCGAAGAATGGGCGGATCAAGAAGGTGTTGCAGAAGAAGAGATAATAATTAAAATAAAGGATGAAGTAGATAGGGCAATGGCCTTAAAGAGTGTCAAGTATGGCTCTGATGCAATGAGGCAGATAGAAAAAACAGTCCTTTTACAAATACTAGACCTTTTATGGAGAGAGCATATTGTAAAATTGGAACATTTAAGAACTATAGTAGGCCTAAGAGGCTATGGACAAAGAGATCCTTTGCATGAATTTAAAACAGAATCTTTTGAGCTATTCGAATCGTTGTTAGAAAAACTTCGTGAATCTGTGACTGGCCATTTAATTAGAGTAGAGATAGTTGACAATAAACAAGAGAATGAGAAAAATAAGATTCAAGAAAATCACGAAGCAGATGCAAATAATGCTGAAAATTCAGTTAGAAAAACCGCATTATCCAAAAAAATTGACCCTATAGATCCTAGCACATGGGGTAAAGTTGCTAGAAATTCACCTTGTCCCTGCAACAGCGGGTTGAAATACAAGCAATGCCATGGAAAAAATGCTTAGGATTAGATATTTCTTCCGATAGAAAGAAATCTTTCTCTCCTAGAATTCATAACCTCTTCAGGATTTAAGTGTCCTAAAATATTCAATTGGTTTTGTAATTCTTTCCCAGCATCGATGATTATCTTTTGCGGATCTCTATGTGCTCCACCTACAGGCTCTGCTATTATTGAATCAATAACACCAAACTCTATCAAATCCTGTGCTGTTATCTTCATTGTGTTGGCGGCATAACTCGCTTTTGATGAATCTCTCCATAAGATAGAAGCAGAAGCTTCTGGCGATGCGACCGTGTATATTGAATGCTCTAACATTATTACTTTATTCGCAGAGGCTAGAGCAACGGCTCCTCCAGAGCCACCTTCTCCAATAATAAGCGAAACAAGCGGTACGCGAACATTTAAACAAACTTGCGTGCATCTTGCAATCGCTTCGGATTGCCCTCTTTGCTCTGCACCAATCCCTGGGTAAGCCCCTGCAGTATCAACGATTGTAATAATAGGTAGCTGAAAACGGTTTGCAATTTCCATTAATCTTCCGGCTTTGCGATAACCTTCCGGACTTGCCATACCAAAGTTATGTTTTATACGCTCATCAGTTGAGGATCCTTTTTCATGACCTATAACCATGACGGATTTATCATTAAACTTTGCCAGCCCACCAATAATAGCATGATCATTTGAATATCTTCTATCCCCAGAGAGCTCAATAAAAGATTCAAACAAAGTCTCTAAATAATCTTTAAAATGAGGCCTCAAAGGATGCCTTGCGACTTTTGTTTTTTGCCATGGAGTTAGTGATCCATAAATTTTTTCAAGAGCCTTATGAGTTTTCAGCTCTAATTCACGGATATTATTATCGAAGGATATATCTTGGTCTTCATTTGATAATAATTTGAGCTCATTAACTTTTAGTTCTAGCTCTGCAACTGATTTCTCAAAGTCTAAATAATTTTGCATATTTTTTTGTCTAGATAAATTTTAATTAATTAATATATTTTATACTTATATTATCTAAAAGGTAAATTTATTATAAAATAATTCCAAAATATAATTATTTCTTCGTGGACAAAGGGTGATGTTCTATAACCAACGACTTCAATCTATCATCCAATATGTGAGTGTATATCTGAGTGGTAGATATATCGGAATGCCCTAACATTTGCTGAACAACCCTTAAATCTGCACCGCCAGAGAGCAAGTGACTAGCAAATGCATGTCTAATAACATGAGGAGAAATTAATTTTGGATTCAAACCAGCTTCTATTGATACCGCCTTTAAATCTTGTGCAAATCTTTGTCTAGTGATATGTCCTGATTTGCTTCCAGAAGGAAATAAATAATGACTTAAGTTAATGTTTTTTGACATTTTAACCATATCTAAATATTCAAGAATTTCTTTTTTGGCCAATTCAGTCAGTGGAACCAGTCTTTCTTTTCCACCTTTGCCTTTAATAGTTATGAATAGATCTTCACCCAATACCTGGTTTATCGTTAATCCTATAAGCTCACTAACCCTAAAGCCCGTAGCATACAATATCTCAACTTGACATAACAATCTCTGTAATTTTATCTTCTTAGAATCGGTAAGTTTCTTGTCCTTCGTTTTATTCTTAATAAAATCAAGGAGTCTTGTAATATTTTCTTCACTTAATACTTTTGGGAGCGGTCTTCCTAATCTTGGATTTTCTATTGTCTTAGCAGGATTTAATTTTATTAAATTTTCTTCGAATAGAAAATTGTAAAGCTGTTTAACTGCAGTAATTTTTCTAGCTAAACTTGAGCTGGCTATTCCAGTTTTACTTAATGCAGATATCCAGTTTCTAATATCACTTGTACTCGCATCTATTAAATTGATATTTTTCTTCACTAGAAAAGAGAAATACTGGTTAATATCAGACTTATAGGCTACTAAAGTATTCTCTGAAGAATTCCTTTCAGCTGACAGCATTTCTATAAAAGACTCTATGTGTTGATCAAATTTCATAATTTTTTTCAAGCATATTGTTAAATCAATTCATAATTTTTCAATATAACGAATACAAAAATAGTATTATTTCTCTTTAATTTAGTATTTATTAGAACTATCATCATATATTTAAATACGTTAAAATTTTATTATAAACGTTGATATTATTAATTTTGTAAAAATACAGTAGTATGAAATCTTTTTCTAATTCAAATATTATACTAATCGGCATTATGGGTGTTGGAAAAAGTACAATAGGAGCATCGATTGCAAAATCATTAAATCTAGAATTCTATGATACAGATGAACAAGTCGAAAAGTACGAGAAAAAAAGTATCAATAGAATATTCGAAGATAGTGGAGAGGTTTACTTTAGAAGCGTAGAACAAACCGTAACGCTAAATTTACTAAAAAAGGAAAGATGCATCATAGCCTTTGGAGGGGGTACTTTTATTAATGAAAAAATAAGAAATGCCGTATCTGAAGATAGTATATCCGTATGGTTAAGAGAAGATGTAAATATTATTTTAAAACGCCTATTAAAAAATGAAAAAAGACCTTTAATTAAAAATAATCCTTCGTTGGTTATCAATAAATTAATTAATGACCGTTATCCAATTTATAATTTTGCTGATATAAAAATTGATTGCAATAATGAAAATTTAAAAGAAATAAAATTAAGAATAATCAAAGAGATAAAAAATGAATTCTAATGCAGAAATAAACTTTATAGAAATTAAACTAGTTAACGAATCTTATAAAATTTTCTTCGGTAAGGATTATATTGAAAATAGTGCCTATTACATTAAGGATTTCACAAAAACAAATAAAATAGCAATTATAACCGATAAAAATACTGCTAATTTATACTTAAATAAAATCTCTAGGAGTCTATTAGATAATAAATATGAAGTTATTCATATAATTCTTGAATCGGGAGAAAAAATTAAAAACTTATCTTCAGTAGAAAATGTTATTAACAATCTTTTAGAAAAGAGATTTGAGCGAAATGACTTAATTATTGGACTAGGCGGAGGCGTAATTGGTGATCTTGCAGGATTCATTGCTTCAATAATACATCGAGGTGTAGATTTCATAAATTTTCCTACAACTCTTCTTGCTCAAGTTGATTCATCAATCGGTGGGAAAACAGGGGTTAATACGAAATATGGTAAAAATCTAATTGGATCCTTTAAACAACCGCTAGCTGTTTTTAGTGACACTGCCTCCCTTTCAACATTACCTATAAGAGAAATAAAAGCAGGTTATTCTGAATTGGTAAAACATGCTCTTATCAAAGACAAAGAATTATTTTTTTGGTTATGCAAAAACTGGAATGTGATTTTCAATCAAGACAAGGAAATAACCAAAGCCATAAAATGGAGTAGTAAAATTAAAGCTATGCTCGTCCAAGAGGACGTAAAAGAAAGAGGCAGTCGAGCTCTATTGAATCTAGGACACACCTACGCACATGCAATAGAATCTCTTCTAAAATATGACGGCACAATACTGCATGGAGAGGCTGTATCTGTTGGTATACTTTTAGCTTATCAAACATCCTACTTATTGGGCCACAGTAAAAAAGATGAGTTAAATAAAATTATTGAACATTTTAATGATGTAGGATTAGCAACGGACCTTAAAAAATATAATAAGAACAATATAAATTCAGATATATTATTAAATGCGATGAATAATGATAAAAAAGTTAAGTCCGGTCAAAAAACCTTTATTATACCTCAGGGAATTGGGCAAGCATTCATTAGCAACGAAATAAATGATGAAATAATAAAAAGTGTTATTGATACTGCGCTGGCTTCATGATATTTAAATTGCTTTACAATATTTAACCGATCTCAGAGGATGTTGATGCTTTTATACTCAGAGCATGGATAACGGTAATCTCTTCTTCTAATATTTTATTGACCATTCTGTGGCGATCGATCTTTGAACAACCATTGAATTTGTCCGAAATAACGGTAATATGGAAATGAGACTGACCTTCCTTACTCCATCCAGCATGACCTTGGTGCTTATGAGAATCGTCTCTTACATTAAGGTAACTTGGCTCAAGATATTTATTAAGTTTTTCTTCCAGAACTTTTGCAGTATTAATTTTCATATTCCTCTAGTAAAAATGTGTTACAAATTATAATATGCAAAATAGTACACCATATAACAAGACAGGTAAACTGAATGACATCTATTAATCCCAAATATTTTGATAGTATTAGAATAAAGCCGAAGGGAAAAAAGGTTGAGGAAATTAAAACTTGTCAGTGGGAAGGATGCTCTTTACCGGCAACAAATAAAGCGCCCAAAGGCCGAGGGCAAGATGGTATATATATAAATTTTTGCATGTCACATGTTCGTGAATATAATAAAACTTATAACTATTTCGAAGGAATGAATCCAAAAGATGTATCGAAGTTTCAAAAAGAATCCCTTACTGGGAATAGACCTACTTGGAAATTAGGGGTAGAGAATGCTGGAGAAATGCCCGGTTATATGGCAAAAGATAGAATAAGATCTAGATTCGATGACAAGATAGGTATTCTAGAAGAAGGTATTGTAAACAAAAGTCCAGTAAAGAAACCAAAGGTAGGGAATGCAGCAAGGAAAGCCTTCCATGCACTTGGCCTTGATACGGATTCTGAAGGCGAAGCAATTAAAAATAAATACAAAATTTTAGTAAAAAGGCATCATCCGGATGCCAACGGTGGAACCAGGGATGCGGAAGACCGTTTAGTTGAAATAATTAAATCATACCGATATCTAAAATCGGCAGGGTTTTGTTAATAATATATTTAAAAAAATTGAAGGAATAAAAAATGACACAAAATAATGAGGCTAATATGAACAAAGAACCTGATATTACGTTATCTGTTGAAAAAACTTTTGGCTTTAAGTCAGATTTAGTTGTACCTGCATACTCAAAGCCAAATGAATATGTTCCTGAAATTGATGATACATACGTATTTGACCCACAAACAACTTTAGCTATTCTGTCTGGGTTTTCTCATAACAGAAGAGTGATGGTTCAAGGATATCATGGTACAGGAAAATCAACTCACATTGAACAAGTAGCTGCTCGACTAAATTGGCCCTGTATTCGTATCAACCTCGACAGTCATGTCAGTCGAATTGATTTAATAGGAAAAGATGCCATTGTACTAAAGGACGGCAAGCAAGTAACTGAATTTAAAGAAGGTATTTTACCTTGGGCACTTCAATCAAATGTAGCGCTAGTTTTTGATGAATACGATGCAGGAAGACCTGATGTTATGTTTGTTATTCAAAGAATACTCGAGGTATCTGGAAAGCTAACCCTACTTGATCAAAGTAAGGTTATTAAACCTCACCCTTATTTTAGAATGTTTTCTACAACAAATACGGTTGGTCTTGGTGATACAACAGGATTGTATCACGGTACTCAACAAATTAACCAAGGCCAAATGGATAGATGGTCGGTTGTTGCAACTCTTAACTACCTTCCTCTTGAAGTTGAGACTTCAATTGTCATAAGGAAAGCAAAGAAATATGATACAAAAGAAGGTAAAGAAACCGTACAAAAAATGGTTAAGGTAGCAGAACTTACAAGAAATGCATTTGTAAATGGAGACCTCTCTACAGTTATGAGTCCAAGAACAGTGTTAACATGGGCTGAAAATACTGAAATATTTGGTGACACAAGCTTTGCATTTAAATTAACATTTCTAAATAAATGTGATGAATTAGAAAGACCTCTTGTCTCAGAATTCTTTCAAAGATGCTTTAATGAAGAAGCAGATGATTCAGTAGCCAATTTAATTAAATAATGAGTTAGCAAATTGTCTGATCAAACAGAAAATATAAGTCAAGTTGATATCATAAAACGAGCTTTGACTGATACTACTCGATCTATTTCAGAAGATTCTGAAATAGAAGTTTTGTATGGTAATGAGCAAGCGGTATTAAGTGGTAAAAAAATAAAACTTACAGAACCCACTAACCTGTTATCAAGAGAAGAATTATCGATACTCAGAGGTAATGCAGATTTACTTGCCTTAAAAGTAAAAAGTCACAGCGATGAAATCTATTCGAAGCACAAGCCACGGGGGCGGCAAGCTCAGCAAATATATAATGCAATTGAAGAAGCTAGAATTGAAGCTCTTGGGTCAATAAACATGCCTGGATCTGCGTCTAACTTAAACGCAAGAAATGAATCAAATTATAAGAATTCTAACCTAAATAACATAACCCGTAGAGATGAAGCGCCTGTAGCTGATGCTATCTCATTGCTAGCACGAGAAATATTAACAGGATTTCCTTCACCAAAGAATACACGAGACTTCGTTAATTTATGGCGCCCATGGATAGAAGAGAAGGCAATAGCAGAGCTAGAATCATTAAAAGATAATATTCATGACCAAGAAATGTTTGCAAGTAAGATAGGGAGCCTCTTGACAGCCTTAGATATGGGAGACCAATTAGGTGACGGTGAAGAAAAGCTAGATAACTCTAACGAAACAGCTGATGAAAGTGTTGCCGAAGAAGATGGTTCTGAAACTGATAGTTCAGAATTATCAGATGAAATTGATCCGGATGATTCAGAAAATATGGAAGATACAGATGAGACAATGGATCTTGAGGATATGGAAGGAGAGGAAGACGGCGAAGAATCAACTGCTCCCGAAGATAGAAGAAATTCTGAAGATGAAGAGACAAATCGATTAAAGCAGCAAGCATACAAAGTTTTTACAAATGAATTTGACGAGGAAATCACTGCCGAAGAATTATGTGATATGGAGGAGTTGGATAGATTAAGGAACTATTTAGACAAACAACTATTAAGTTTACAAGGTGTAGTGGCAAGGCTTGCAAATAAACTGCAAAGAAAATTAATGGCTCAGCAAAATAGGTCATGGGATTTTGATTTAGAGGAAGGTATGCTTGATACAGCGAGACTAGTAAGGGTAGTTACAGAACCTATGTCTCCATTATCTTTTAAACTTGAGCGTGATACAGATTTTAGAGACACTGTTGTAACCCTGTTGTTAGATAACTCAGGTTCAATGAGGGGTAGGCCAATTATGGTTGCAGCAACATGCGCTGATATACTTACAAGAACATTAGAAAGATGCGGCGTTAAAGCTGAAGTGTTAGGTTTCACAACTAAAGCTTGGAAGGGAGGCCAATCAAGGGAGGCCTGGGCAGAAGCAGGGAAACCAAGTAAACCAGGAAGACTAAATGACTTAAGGCATATAATTTATAAATCAGCCGACACTCCATGGAGAAGGGCAAAAAGAAATCTTGGTTTAATGATGAGAGAAGGCTTACTGAAAGAGAATATTGATGGTGAGGCACTAAATTGGGCACACGAAAGGCTTTTGGGTAGACCTGAGCAAAGAAAGATCCTCATGGTTATCTCAGACGGCGCTCCGGTTGACGACTCGTCTTTATCTGTTAATTCAGGGAATTATCTAGAGCGCCACTTAAGAAAGGTTATCGATAATATAGAGACCAATTCATCGGTAGAGCTCATTGCAATTGGAATAGGCCATGATGTCACTAGGTACTATAAGAAAGCTATTACAATAGTTGACGCTGAAGAACTAGGTGGTGCTATTACCGAAAAATTAGCAGAACTATTTGATGAAAAAGCAAAGAATTAAGTCTAAAAACTAAACCTTAACTTCTTTCCACACACCAATTTTATTTTTAATGATTGCAAATGGGAATAGTAGAGCTAATGCAACTATAAATTTTACAACTAAATCACCAACAGCCCATGAAAACCAACGAGGAACTTGAAGAAAATCCATACCAAAAAATGAAATTTGCGATATTGCAAAATCATCATTAGAGCCAAAAATAACAAAGCTTGCTGAAAATGCTATACTAAAGAAAATTATTGTATCTATCACAGAACCGATTGATGACGAAATCAATGGAGCTTTCCACCATTTAGCATCTCTTAACTTACTAAATATTATAACATCTATTAATTGAGCCGTAAGAAAAGCTGTGCCAGAAGCAATGGCAATACGAGGCGTTGCAAACCAAATTGATAAGAATACTGCTACAATAAAGCCAAAAAACACAATCAATCGTGCTTTTTTCGGTCCGTAACGTCTATTTGTAATATCTGTTATAAAAAAAGCAATAGGGTACGTGAAAGCGCCCCAAGTCAACAAATCAGATAGGCCTAAGGGTTTAAATGGGTATTGAACAAGTATATTAGACGCAACAACCACTAGTATCATGCATAACACTGGTATAAGAATTCTTGAACGTATTCTTGGACGTATCATACGAAGCTATTATTCTGCGGCTACTTGGATTTGTTCTGTGGCAACTTGTTGCTTTGCTTTAATAACTCTTTTTTTAATCTCAAGTGCTTTTTGTGATAGATTTTCAGAAGATTCTTTAATTAAGAATTCATCTAAACCTCCTCTATGCTCTACGGAGCGCAGGGCATTTGCCGATACTCTTAAGTAAACTTTTTGACTAAGAATTTCAGACAACAATGTCACTTGATTTAGGTTAGGTAAAAAACGACGTCTATTTCTATTCTTTGCATGACTGACATTATTTCCAGTCATAACTGATTTACCTGTTAGCTCACAACGTCTTGTCATCAGTTTTCTCCAAAAAGTATTAATTTATTAATAGATTATATAAACACTTGCAATGGCCCAGTCAACTTGCAAATCAAACTTACTGTAAAATATTTATCTATTAATAAAAATGAGATAAAAAAAGAAGCCGATAAGCGTAATAATTTTAATATATTTGTTACAAATACTATATAAGAACATTACTAGTTGTTATGCTTATGAGTATTGATTACAATTATAATAACAAAAATATTTATCAAAATCCTTTACTAAAAATGCTGAATAAAAAAATAAAATTCATTTTAAAGTTTTTAATCTTAGCGCTAACAATATTTACGTTAGACGCTCCATTGGCATTGACAAAGAACGCCTTAGGTTCAGAACTATCAATTGAAAATAGATACGAGCTAAATGAACAAATAAACCTTAATTATTCTGTGCGATCTCTTGGTCTAAATATAGCCAGCGTTGAATTAGACTTTAACTTATCTGACTCTAAATACTGGTCTAACACAAAAATAAAGGCAAAAGGGATTGGTGGAATTTTTTCTAGTACTGAATGGACATTCGCTTCAAGAGGGAATCTAGAAAAGAAAAAAATATCTCCAAAATTTTATAGCAATCATATCACAACAAAAAAAGGTAAAGGCTATGTTAGCATTACGTATAGAACAGAACTGTTAACAATATACGCACTCCCAGAAAATGATAAGGAAAGAGAAGATCTATTAGCAATACACCTTGATACCAAAACAAAAGATCCATTATCAACTATAATAGAAATATCTTTATATAAAATAGATAACCCGTGCACAGGACATTGGAAAATTACTGATGGAAGACGGATATTCTCTCTACAATTCAAGAAATTAGATTCGGATAAGGAGTCCAAAAATTTAATTGCCTGTGAATTAAAATATACCCCTATTGCAGGTCAAAGTGAAAAGGAATTAGAAGAAGAAAAAGAGAAGCCCTCCCCTTATCATAAAATATGGTTCTCAAAGATTAAAATAAATGACAAAGTAGATATACTAATACCAGTGATGATACATGCAAAAACTGATCTCGGTGTAACAAAGATAGATTTGAATGATATAACCATAAACGATATAGATATTGTCTTGTAATGAAACATATTAGTTAATATTTTAATATTTCAAACAAAAAATCATTTCAATAATATGTATACACAGTACTTAAATAACCATATATGGTGTAGAACAAAACAAGAATAGGGTTATATAACTGATTCGGACATGTTATGTTCTATAACTGTTCTAATAGTTAAAATTATAACCATAATAATTAAAAGACATGATCAGAAAATCTAAAAAAATAAAAGCAATACTAGGCCCAACGAATACAGGTAAAACATACTTATCTATAAGAACAATGATAAGCTATCAATCTGGTATGATTGGATTTCCGTTAAGATTACTTGCCCGCGAAGTATACGATCAATTGGCAAAAGAAATAGGGTTTGCTTCTGTTGCGCTAATTACTGGGGAAGAGAAGATAATACCAAAGAACCCTAGATTTTATATCTGCACAGTAGAAGCCATGCCGCTAGATATTGAAGTAGATTTTCTCGCCATTGATGAAATTCAATTAGCGTCAGATCCAGAAAGAGGACATATATATACCGATAGATTATTATATTCTAGAGGAATCCTTGAAACTATTTTTCTTGGCTCGCTTACAATAAAAAAACTTATTCTTAGGATAATTCCTGATATAGAAATAGTCACTAGACCGAGGCTATCAAGCCTAACCTATTCTGGTCCAAAAAAAATTAGTAAACTTCCTAAAAGAACAGCAATCGTAGCATTCTCAATTAACCGTGTTTATGAAATTGCAGATTTTATACGACAACAAAATGGAGGAGCCGCTGTTGTTTTAGGAGCTTTGTCCCCAAGAACGAGGAATGCACAAGTGGAGATTTATCAATCCGGTGCAGCAGACTATCTTGTAGCAACGGATGCCATAGGAATGGGTCTTAATATGGACATAGACCATGTAATGTTTGACTCTTTAAAAAAATATGATGGAAAAAAATATCGATCCCTCTTTCCTATAGAAATTGCACAAATTGCAGGCAGAGCAGGTCGGTATAAAAATGATGGGACTTTTAGCATTTCTAATCACTTACCTCCGTTGGAACCAGAAGTAATCGATAATATTGAAAATCATAGATTCGAGTATAATAAATCTATTAAATGGAGGAATTCAGATCTTGATTTTACCAGCTTAAATAATTTATTAGCCAGCTTATCTGTATTGCCCCCTCATAAATTCTATTCTTTAAACAAGCAATGTGAAGATGTATTATTCTTAGAACACATATCTACAACAGATCTAATTGCTCATCATTCCATGAGCGCTGAGAAAATAAAGCTGTTGTGGGAAATATGCCAAATGCCTGATTACAGAAAAAATGGAACTGAAAATCATTCCACAATAATAGCAAAAGTCTATAATGACCTTACTGGTAAAGAGGGGTATGTAGACGACGCGTGGTTAAAAAAAGAAATAAAATATGCAAGCAATATAGATGGAGATATCGACAGTCTCTCTAATAAAATTTCTTATATAAGAACATGCAATTATATAACAAATAAAAAAAATTGGGTTAAAGATCATTTGTACTGGCAAGAACTTACAAGAAAAATTGAAGATAAGCTCTCTGACGCGCTACACAACAAACTTACAAACAGGTTTATTGACCGTCAGGCAAGTGTGTTGATTAATAATTCAAAAAATCAGAATTTTGCTAATATACAATTAGATTCTAACAACCAAATTATGATCGATGGAGAATTATTTGGCAATATAAACGGTTTGAAATTTGTTAATACAAAAAATAATATTGGACTAAATGAAAATAAATCCGCTAAGTCTGCGCTGAATAAGATCGTGAGATTAGAGTTGGAAAAAATTACTAAAAATATTTTATCCTGCGAAAAACATGACTTTAGATTAGATGACAATAATCATATTATATGGAATTCTTGTCCTATTGCAGAGATAAGAAAAGGAGGGAATATTCTTAATCCTAATATCCGCTTAATCAAAGATAATTTTCTATCAGCAAATAATGAAGAAAGAATATCTAAGAAGGTAATTTTTTGGTTGGATAAATATATATCCGATACATTAAGTGATCTAATAAAATTAAATAATAATAATTCATTAAAAGGTTACCTATCTGGCCTTAAATACATAATGGTAGATAATCTTGGAATTGTCGATCGCAATGAAATACCTATAAGAGTAAATGACTTAACTAAAGAAGAAAAAATCATTCTTAGATCTTATGGTGTGTATATCGGCGGAATATACATATATATGAAAAAACTTCTTAAACCAGAGCCAACGAGATTAAAATATATTCTCAATAAATTATATTATGAGAATACGATAGAGAAGAATGTAAATTCGCTATACGGGAAAACATCATCAAAATATGACCCTAAAACCCCAAAAGAAATATATGATATAATTGGTTACAAGATATGCGATCCATTTATTATAAGAATTGATATATTTGAGAGATTATTAAATAATATTCGCGATGGAATGAATTCCAAAGAAAATTCATCTAATAAATCTTTTACGGTAACACCAAAAATGCTAACATTAGTAGGCTGTTCAAAAATTGATTTTGAGAAGATTCTTATCTCGATTGGATACAGGATAAATAAAAAAGATAAAATTACCCAAGAAAATACGTGGGTTAGAAAAAGAATGATTAATTCAAATAAAGTTGAAGAGAAGATTGATAAAAAAAATCTAAATCCATTTTCTATACTATCTTCAATGAATAATGCTTCAAATTAATTTTATTATCTGTTATACAATTCATTAGCTAGCATAGATAATATATAAATATTTGATCAGTCGGAGAGTAAATGACTTATATAGTGAATCAAGCATGTATAAAATGTAAATATATGGATTGCGTTGAGGTATGTCCGGTAGATTGCTTTTATGAGGGAGAAAATATGCTTGTCATTCACCCTGACGAATGTATCGATTGTGGTGTCTGTGAACCTGAATGCCCTATAGATGCAATAAAACCAGATACAGAACCAGGTTTAGAAAAACTATTAGAACTAAATACTAAATATTCTAACATATGGCCTAATATAACTATTAAAAAAGAATCACCCTTTGACGCAGAAAAATATAAAGATTTAGAAGATAAATTAGTAAATCATTTCTCATCTACTTCAGGTGAAGGCGATTAATATCCTCATTTTTTATATTTCAATTTAGAGAGCCTATTAAAGCGGAGCTTGTACAAAAGAAGCAGGCGATGTATTCCCGGGTAATAAATTAGTCAGATTTATTGGCTAAGTAATCTTTTAAATAAATAAAAAGGAACTATTTTTAAAATGGTAGAAAATAACATCGCTAAAGAATTTTTAACCGACCAACATGTTATTTACCCTTCTCACGGAGTTGGAAAAATAATCGATATTGAAACACAAGAAATTGCCGGAACAGTTCTTGAACTATATGTTATCTTTTTTTCCCATGAAAAGATGACGCTGAGGGTACCTGTTAGCAAATCAAAAAATGCTGGAATCCGTAAATTGTCGAGTTTAGATTTACTTAAAGATTCATTCACTATCTTAAGAGGAAATGCAAAAGTTAAACGCACCATGTGGAGCAGAAGAGCTCAAGAATATGAAACAAAAATTCATTCTGGAAACATATTATTAATAGCAGAAGTTGTAAGAGATCTGTATAAAGATGCAAAATTGACAGAGCAGTCATATTCCGAAAGACAACTGTATGAAGCAGCCTTAGAATTAATGGCAAGGGAAGTTTCTGTAGCGCATGATATTTCAGAAAAAGAAGCGGTTGTGAACATAGAAATCGAATTAACCAAAGGATTAAAATCAAAAGCAGAGAAAGAATTAGCTGCTAGTGCTGGTGCTGCGGAAGCATAAAACCAAGTAATATTGGTGGCTGTTAGCCTCTATAGTCCGTTCCTTGGAATTAGAAGTATGACTGTAAGTTATTCTTTTATAAAGAAGTAACTTTTTTATATTTTTTTTATTTGATTTATATTAAGTTATTTTTAGTGATCGCGTAACTCAGTTGGATAGAGTGCCAGATTCCTAATCTGGAAGTCGGTGGTTCAAATCCACCCGTGATCACCACTTTTATAAGATATATAAAAAAAGTAATCAGAGAGTAATTAAAAAAATAACCACGATCACCAACATCGTGTCATGTTTGAAATACCTAAAATCTTGAATTAAAATTAATTATTGTTCGTACTTTCATATTGGTCTTTAATTGAGTCCGGCCAAATAGATTTAACATAGGCCAATATAGACCAAATTTCATCATCCGTTAGATCGTCGTTTCCAATCATCTTACCTTTATAATTAGGGTCCATTTTCTTAAAACCATAACGAATTATATTAAATAATGTTTCAAAATCATGGTGCCAGGCATGACCTGTACCATTTAATGGTGGGGCATAATTATGACCATCAGAGTCTTTTTCAGTATTCCATTTAGGCTGACCTTCTAATTTATTCCCATGGCATGAAGCGCAATTATTTAAATACAGCGATGAACCTAATAGAATTTGTTCCGAGGCACTTTCCATACTCACTGAATTTGAGAATTTGTTATCATTACGATTCTTCTCATTAAAAAAAACTAATACTATAAAAACGAAAATAAAAAGAAAGATAACTATTGAAAAGTAATTAAATATATTTTTCATCTTGTTCCCTTTTAGTTATTCATTCATTTATGAAAGAAGTTTTTCATCAATAAATACCTATATCATCTTCGGTTCAAATACACCCAAGATCACAAACTGTTAAGATATAGAATATTGTGATAATCCTAATAAAAAAAACGGAAAAGTAAAATAATGTAAGATTACATCACAGGTGATTAATCTTACATTATTTAGTTTTTATAGAATTCAAATAAATTAAACTTTTTCGATTAAAATCTTCTCAACCCTATGATCTTTAATCTCTTCAACAGTAAATTTGAACCCAGAATCTTCAATATAGTCCCCTACTTTAGGCAATTGACCTAATTTATTCATTATCAATCCAGACAATGTATTAGCATTACCATCTTCATCCGATTCATAACCGATGGCCCTTTCAACGTCAACTAAAGGGGCCAAACCATGAGCTATCCAATGATCGTCATTCTTTATAATATCGAATTCACTTTCAACATCATCTGTTTCATCAGCAATTTCTCCAACGAGCTCCTCAAGCAAATCTTCCATTGATACAAGACCGGCAAAAGAACCATATTCATCTATCATAAATGCTATGTGACTTCTTTCCACTCTCATTCGATCAAACAAATCCTTTATCTTAGAAGTTTCTGGCACAATCATAGGCTCTCTTGCAAATTTTTCTAAATTATTCCAAGGTTCGTCTTCTCCATTTAGCAGTGCATCAATCATATCTTTAACAATGATAACCCCCACTAATTTATTATCTTTGTCTAAAAGAGGAAATCTTGAATGTTGAGTTTCTCTTATTATATCTTTATTCTTAGCATTATCTCCGCTTAACATTAAACAATGACATTGTCCTGAAGAGATCATCACATCTTCAACAAGGCGCTCGTCAAAGTTAAAGAGATTGTAGAGCATTTGGGCTTGTTCTTCATTCATTTCTCCATGTTTCACGGATACATCAACCAACCCCTTTATTTCTTCGTGTGTATAAATATCTTCATACGTAGAGCCTTTTACACCCAGACCACTTAATATGCCACTTGAAGTAGCTTTTAGTACTTTGTTTAAAGGATAAGCTATAAGGTAACTAATATATAGAGGGTAAGCACACCAAAGCATTACAACTTCAGGGTTCCTGATTGCAAATATTTTTGGAACTTGTTCTCCGGCTACAATATGCAGTGAAGAGAATATAACAAAACCAATCAGAAAAGCTACGAGATGAATTAAATCAGGTGGCAATACATTGGCCAGGACAGGCTCAAGTAATGCAGCAACAGTTGGCTCTCCAACCCAACCCAAACCAAGCGATGCCATTGTTATGCCAAGCTGGCAACAGGCTAAATAACTTTCTTGATACTTTAGTATATATTGTGAAAGTTTAGCACCAAATTTATCTTCGGATGCTAATTGTTGTATTCTTAGAGGTTTTGTTTTTACTATAGCAAATTCAGCAGCTACATAAAACCCATTTGCTACTAGACAAAAAAATGCGATTAACAAATTCGTTACCGTACCACCCATTTTATTTTAACTTTCTCACTTTCTTTTAACGTTTATATTAATAGCAATAAAAATTCCAAGCAAACGTGTACAACGTTTACTATTAAATTTTAATGATATTTAATGATAAAATATTTAATTGACACTCACTATAAATCCTATGTGATGCCTCGAAACATTATTCTTAATAAAATGTTTCAACTGACTATTAAGAGTAATTATAATATTATAAATTAACAGTGTCTATAATAATTTTAAAAAATACTATAATCTACCCTAGAAAGTAGCGTGGAAGCTAAAGAATGATAACTGGGAAAATGATTATTCAATAAATTATTACGCATAAAGTGACTCCAAAAAAATTTCAGAAACGAGTAATTTGGTTTTCCCAATTTTAAAAGTTGAACGTCTAGCCCATGATTCATTGAAGCTCCCTACTTCAAGATGGCCGCGTTTAATCTCTGGATCATTAAATAAAATTTCTCCTAATGGTTTAGCTCCAATTTTTAAAATTTCCTTTGTATCTTGTGTTAAAGGAATTAATGATCGAGCAATAACTACAGGAATTTCAGATCCGATAAGCTCTACTTCCCTAACAATAAAAGTTTGATTGCCAGTAGCTTCAAGTAGCTTTAATTCACAATCATAGGGAATATCCTGTTCTTGAGAGATAACATGAACTTTGAAGTCTTTATATTTATCTCTGAGCTTTGCAGTTAAAGATTGGCCATCCAGCAGCCAGTTACAGACATGTCCAGGCACTCCTTCTTGAGGATTAAAAATTCGCCATTGAAATTTGTCTGGATTGAACATAGGTTATTTATTTTACAAGAGTAATAAGCAGTTGTTTTAAGGTTAAAAATGCTTAAATCTTCCTTTACTATCAATTATTGTTTTATCAAATTCATCGCACAATTAATTATCACCAATTGTTTTGATTATTGCACCCATCAATATGAATGCTACCCTACAAATTTTATCTCCTCTGTTGACCCAGGCATGACTAGTTCCTTGTTGTACAACTATATCACCTGCTTTTAAATCAACTTCATTATCGTCAAGCAATAATGTTATTTCACCTTCAAGAACAATTGCATAATCCGTAGTTTCAGAACGATGCATAAATGGGTGCCTATCGCTTACTATGGAGGTTTCACCAACACCTAAATCTGCAAAATAACTTTTACCATCTATGGCTTGCTTACCATCTTCCTCCGGTTCGAATTCAGATACCCTTAAAACAGTCCCCTTAGATTCAGGAAACATGATAAATTCTTGATCTGCGTCTTTACTATTATTTGGCTTATGTGGAAATTCATTACTCTGCCATATATTTGTCAGACTAACACCAGGTCTGGAAGATTTTTTCATGATATTTGTTGCGTGGCTATCGGATATAATTATTCCTTTTCCTGCCTTATCATGACCTGTAACAATTCTTCTGGTTGGTTTACTCATATTTTTACTTAAGTTAAATTATTACGATTTTAATATGCTTATTTATAGATTAAAGGTGATAAAATTCAAATAGATAAATCTATAAATACTTTTTTAATAGGCTATGAATAAAAAATTAAATTCATATTAGTATTATTTATAAATCTTTCCTTGCCAGTTTATGATAAGACATTTAATAATTATTGATTATTTGTATATTTTTTATATGCGCCGGTAGCTCAGTTGGATAGAGTACTTGACTACGAATCAAGGGGTCGGGGGTTCGAATCCTCCCCGGCGCACCACTTAATGAAAAAATTTATGAATTCTCATATGATAAAATATCTATAATTTCCAACGCTTTTAGAACATTATGTCCATGATTGATAGCCTCATGTCTAAAATCATGAAATCTCACTCTCTTAACCTTTGCTGTTTTTCTGAGTCTTTTCCATGCCGAAGCGATAGCAGAGTTTGTTGTATCGAAAACATATTCAGTTTAATAAACTAACTTACCGTTCACATAGTTCTCTTTAAATTCTAACTGCCCATTACCATGACAGGTAATCTGTTCACCGTGTAACTTTCCGTTCACATAGTTACGTTTATACCATAACTGTCCCTTCTTACGATACATAACGAATTCACCGTGTCGCTTACCATTCATATAATTCTTTTTGGATTCTAACTGTCCATTTTTACGATACACAACATATTCACCGTGTAGCTTCTCACCTATAAAATATCGTTTTATCATAACGATGGTAATGAATAGTAGTTTTTTCATACCCAATCTTTCTCAGCTATCTTTTTAACACATTTATCAAACTCAAGAGTAGAGTATATAATTTAGTTATTAATTAAAATATCCCATTGTGTAACAAACACCAACAATACTTATCAATCCAAGTACTGCATTAGTAATAATAAGGGATAGCTCTTTCCACAAAATACCCACAACACACCAAAGCATTCCCCCTGTAACCATTATTATAATTCCTAGGGGATATATTTCAAGTGAGTTTACACCTGCACCAACCATTAAGACTAAAGTTCCTAGCCACTTCAATATGTTTGCAGTGTTACTCTTTTTCATAGCTTAACATCTTTTGCATTTCAATAGAAATTAATTGTTAATATTACCAAGGTATGTCGGAATATTTTTAAAGGCTAGGAATCGATGCTTTCAATCAATTTAGCTAATTTCTTTTTACTCATTCCAACAACCTTACTAGCGGAAATTTCATTAATATTGGTTGTATCTTTACCTACAATTACCAAAGCAATCATCCCCATACTTTTATGAGGCGTACACTGGTATAAATACACTCCTGGTTGATCAAATGTGTATGAATATTCTTTGCTTGTCTTGCTTTTCTTTGGAATATCCATGCTTCCTGGGACCGTTATGAACTCTACATTATGACCCTTGGATGTTGGCGTCCATTTCACTGTATCATTAACGTCTATATTAATAATATCTTGCGAATATACCATTTTTTGACCGTCTTCGCGTTTGTTAAGCATTTCAATACTATACTCAGCTGAATGAGCATTTGGTACATTTATACTTAATAAAAATAATACACAGAAACATAATAATTTTTTCATTCAATTCCTCTAATAAATATTAATAAGTTACAATAAATATATAGGCATCAAATGATATTAAAACAGGGTCAAAGGAAATTTATTTGCAAATAATAATTCTATATTTGAATATAATTTAAAGATGTAAAATCAGTCATTATGACCAAGCCAACATAACCACATAGGCTCAACGGATTGAAGACTTTTAATGGCAGGCTTTATTGTATACCTTCAACTTGTAGTAATTATAAGGCAACGGCGTTATGAAACCTGCTAACAACATAATCGGAATTATCCCCAATGTCAGCATAGCTCCTCCCGTTAACAATACATCAGTTAGATTCATTGCAATCTCCATTGATATCATAGATATAAGAGACATCTTAATCGCAACTTGGAAAGCTGACTTAAGATTCATTTGCCTACTCAATATTATTGTTTCCAGTAAAATTGAAGTCATAAGCCCATTAAAAATAGCTAACAACATAATGATAATGACTGGCGCACTTGCATTTGTGAACTGAAAATATGCTATGGTTCCAAAATCACCAATTGAGCATCCAATTAAGCACCAAAGAGTGTTATAACTTGCTCTTTTCCAAGTATGCTTACATTGCCAATTTATCTTTAAACGAGTTAATAAATTCATTATATTCCTGTGAACGCATTCCAAATTAGTTTAACGCCTATTGCTATAAAGAGTAATAAAAGTAATCTTTTAAATGTTTCTGCGACAATTCTTTTTCGAATTTCTCTTCCGATTCGCATGCCAATAAGAGCAGCTATTCCGCAGACAATGGCCAATGGAATTGTCTCTGTTATTAATATCCCTGTACTAATATATCCAACAGTTGCAGGGATAACCGCAACTAAAAATAAGAATCCAGTAGTATCAACAAATTCCTCTTTATCAGCTTTTCTTAATATTAAATACATAATAATTGGGACACCCCATATAGAGGTTAGTCCTCCAATTATACCAGAAATACTTCCCATAAAAATTTGCCAATATTTATCATTCCTAATATCAAAGGACCACGATTTTCTAAATAAATTATCCAATGCGAAAATTATTACCATACATCCAATAAGTAACTTTAATGTCTGATCACTGAGGGAAGCTGTTAAAAACGAAGTACAAGAAACACCTAAAAACATAAATAAAGCAAAAATTTTATATTTTTTAGCGATGGATCTTGGACTTTTAGCGGTAGAGAATTGTAATATATTAGCCATAATCACTGGGATAACATTCAATCCAATTGCTTGTAATGGGGAGATAAAAGTTGTCAAAATTGCCAGAGAGGTCATAGGCAATCCAATCCCTGTAATGCCTTTAACGATTCCTGATATAATAAAGATTAATATAAACAGTGAATACAAATAGATTGGCTCAAAACCAGTACCAAACATTATTTAATTTCCTTGAATAAAATATTTATACTTTTTTATAAAAATAACCCATCACTATTGATAACATTAACCATAGAACTGCTCCAGATGCTATAGTAGAAAAAATAAACTTAAATACAAGGTCAGAAGGTAAGTTATTAACCGGGCTAACCTTTATAAATAATATTATCACTATATGGGGAATTATTAACATAACGAAATTAATTATTCTCCATTTAATTTCTTTCTTATAAACAAACAATCCCAACCCAATAACAGAAAAAGATGCCGTTAGAAGCCAAAGAAATTGTCGTAACATTATATCTGCTTGCAAGGTTCCTGGTGGCTGAGGAGATATACTAATTGAAGGCAATAGACAAAAACTTAAAAAACCAAAAAAACCTATTAAAAGTATACGTTTATAATCCAAACTATAATTTATTAAAGTAAGGGTAGAGGCAAAGAAAAAGCTAAAACCCGTTGCTATTAGTATATTAGCAATAAATGAAAAAATAGTTCTCTCCAGATCATAGCCAAATATATGAGCACCTACTTCTTCATTGTGATGATGAACTTCTTCATTATGATGATGGTCTTCATGTATGTTTATCGTCTCTACAGAAGACAATGATTCATAAAATTCAGCTTGATCAATCATCGGTTGAATTAACAATAGATGAAAAAAAGTAATTAAAATACCAACAATAAAGCCAGTCACAAGACTGCTTATTAATAATTTCTGTGTCATATTTCTAGATTTAATGACAAGGAAATGTTATGGAATGCCGAACATCGTGAGCTGCATTATGAATAATCTCAGAATGAGAAAAGCCAGCCCCAAAAATTAAAACCGAACCAAACAAAATACCAATCGCTGCTGATAAGTATCTGTCTGATAAAACCAAATATTTTTGGTCTCTAGTTATGTTAATTGTACTATTCATAATTTCACCCTCCGTGTGTTTATTAACTTAATATAAAATCATCAGCTGGTATCTGGCTTATAGTTAAAATTAACTAATCACAGTTGCGGGGGCAGCTACGGAATTAAAACATTTCCTACCGTATTCCCATAATAAAATTGCATTATTACAATTTATAAAACCAATGAATTTGTTTAAACGCTATAGATTACATTCATTAAAGTCAAATTATAACTAATCTATATTATCTATAAATTTAAAACTAGTTACAATAACTTAACTCAATCAGAATTGATTAGTTTTTTTGTTTGATGTTGACTAAGAAAAATATCTCCACTCAAATCTTTCAATAAACTAGTGCCTTCCAACTTATCCATTACTGGCCCCTTTACCTCTGAAAGATGGAATTTAATATCTCCCAACATTAGCCTTTCATTAATAATATTTAGCGATTCAAGCGCGCTCATGTCGATTGCGTTCACCGCGGAACACATAAGAATAACGTGCTTAAGATCAGGCTTTTTAGCAACTTCAGAGTAAATTCTATCTTCTAAAAAACGTGTATTTGCAAAATATAGACTTTCATCAACTCGAATAGTTAAAACTTGGGGGTTTACTAAAACGTCATGTCGCAATACATTACGATAGTGTTCGGTTCCTGGAACCTGTCCTACGATTGCAATGTGCGGACATGATGACTTGTAGATACGGGTTAGAATTGAGATTAGGACACCAGCAATTACACCAAGCTCAACCCCCATTATAAGTGTCACACTCATTGTTGCTGCGACGGCTGCAAAATCAGCCTTAGAATAAATCCATGTTTTTTTTAAAATCGAAAAATCAACAAGCGCAAGCACAGCTACAATTATAGTTGCAGCAAGAGTTGCTTTGGGGAGGTAAAAAATTAATGTTGTTAAGAATAGCGATGCGACACCAAGGCCTATTGCGGTGAATGCTCCAGCTGCTGGTGTCTCGGCTCCAGCATCGTAGTTGACTATAGAGCGTGAAAAACCACCTGTAACTGGAAAGCCACTAGTGAATGCCGCACCAACATTAGCAACGCCAAGGCCAATGAGTTCTTGGTTAGGATCGATACGTTGCCGTTTTGTTGCCGCTAGAGTTCGAGCAATAGAGATCGATTCAATAAATCCAATAAGTGACATTAATATTGCTGAACCAATTAGACTAGTCCAGATATCTATAGAAAACGACGGCAAAGATATGGGTGGTAGACCTTGAGGAACTTCACCAACAACTTTGACCCCTCGTTCAGTAAAACTAAAAATCCATGCAATCAACGTTGTTATAACGATAGCTATAATTGGCCCAGCCTTAGCAAAAATATTACTGGCGCGTTGATTAATACCAAGCTTTAAAAGAAGTGGAAGAAATCCCTTGCGCACCCAGAGTAGAAAGGCTGTTGTCAGACTGCCGATCAGCAAGGTGATCCAGTTCAACTCTGTGATACTTTCTCTTAGGGATATAGTAATCTCCAATATATTATGCCCATCTGCGTTGATACCAAAGATATGTTTCATCTGGCTTGCGGCGATAATAATGCCAGAGGCCGTAATAAATCCTGTAATCACCGGGTGAGATAGAAAATTCGCTAAGAACCCTAATCGAAAAAGACCAAGTCCTAATAGAATAATTCCTGACATAAAAGCGAGGGTAATTGCAGCCGCAATGTATTCTGGCGTACCAGGAATTGCTATTTTACCAACAGCGGCGGCCGTCAAGAGCGAAACCACTGCTACTGGACCAACGGCAAGCACGCGACTGGTACCAAATATAGCATAAAGCACAATAGGAAACATTGATGCATAAAGACCCATTTCAGGGGGTAACCCTGCTAACAAGGCGTAAGCTAATGACTGAGGAATCAACATAACCGTTACAACAACAGCCGCCACAAGGTCATTAGTAAATGTGACTTGGTTATAAGTTCGTCCCCAATCAAATATAGGTAAAAATTTTGATATGCGAGACATGTTACTCATATTCTTTGTAAAAAATTAGCAGCGATTTTTGGGCCAAGTGATGCCAGATCATATCCTGCTTTTTTGGCAATATAGAGTATTTCCTCAGCCAAGAAACCCTTCTTAGCCTTATTAATTGCCCACAATGATGCTGCACGATGTCCACTTCGACAATAGATGAAAACCGGTCCACTTTCTTTATTTGTTAATGCCTCGAATGCCTGAACGTCTTCCTCTGTGATTTTCCCTGAAACTACTGGTACCTGATAAACCTTTACGCCTATACCGTTGCTAATTAGTTTTATATTGGCGAATGTTGGCTGACCTAGATCTTCGCCTTCTGGACGTGCAATAATAATTGCATTGAAGTTCCTGAAATTTTTTTTAGTGATATCATCTAAAGAAATTTGTGATCCAACAAAAGTTTGGGAATCAAGTTGTATTGTTTGCATTATAAGTCTTTCTTCGCAGATTTTTGTTATTGCTTTTACTATTAAATTAACATTTTAGAGCTTATTAATTGGAACTTTCAGAGCTGGTCGACCAGCTTCGTCTGTAGGAATTTCACCAGCGCGCATGTTTACTTGAAGTGCTGGAATAATAAGTTTTGGCATAGCCAATGAGGCATCTCTTTCGGTACGTAATTTTATAAATTTTTCTTTGCTGGTACCATAACCTACATGAATGTTGTGAGCTTTCTCGTCTCCAACTGTCGTTTCCCACCTAATATCACGTCCATTGGGGCCATAATCATGACACATGAACAGGCGCAATGCATCAGGCAAGCTCAAAATTTTTTGAATTGATACAAACAAGTCCTCCGCATTTCCACCAGGAAAATCAACCCGTGCTGATCCACCGTCTGGCATAAATAATGTGTCACCAATAAATGCTGAGTTACCAATGATATGCACCATACACGCAGGCGTATGGCCAGGAGTTGCAATAACAAATGCTTCCAGAGATCCAATTTTATAGACATCGCCATCTTCAAATAAGACATCAAATTGTGAACCATCACGCTGGAAATCTGTTCCTTCATTAAAAATTATACCCCAAGTTTCTTGAACCTCAAGGATTTTCTTGCTAATTCCAATTTTCCCTCCAAGCTTATCCTGAAGATAGGGCGCTGCAGACAGGTGATCCGCATGAACGTGGGTCTCAATTATCCATTCAAGTGTAAGGTGATTAGATGAGATGTATTCTATAATTTCATTGGCATGGTTGTAAGTAATCTGCCCAGAAGCATAGTTGATATCCAACACAGAGTCCACGACAGAGCAAGCCTTTGTGGTTGGATCCGATACCACATAACTAATCGTGTTGGTGTTAAGATCAAAGAAAGCTTTTACATCTGGTTTAATTGATAAATCGATGGGATTAATGCTCATTGAATTCTCCTTTTAAAAATCATATTGATCAGTGTGAAATTAATGACGTTAATTTTGCTGCAACCATTCCAATCAACATTGCTGGAACGAAAATAAGCGTTCCTTTAGCCACTAGAGGAAGAGATGTTAATGCTGGCCCTGGACAGAATCCTCCAAGCCCCCAACCAACACCAAATATTGCAGCGCCTGCAAGTAAGCGAAAATCAAAATCTGTCCTTGTAGGTAGATGGAATACGTCACTAAAAAATGGCGCCTTACGTTTCTGAACTATCCAGAAACCTGGCATTGCAACCAAGATTGCTCCACCCATTACGAAAGCTAGACTTGGGTCCCAACTACCGAAGAAATCTAGAAAATTTTGAACTTTTAACGGATTTACCATTCCTGACAATATTAAACCAGTCCCAAAAATTAATCCGGCTATAAGAGTGCTTAAGATACGCATCGATTAACCTCCCACAACGTGTCGAAGAACCAGAACCGTTACAAAAGCTGTTGTCATGAAAGTACCAGTAGCAACGATCGATCTTCCTGATATACGGGATATTCCACATACACCATGTCCACTTGTGCAGCCGTTACCCAACACTGATCCAAATCCAACAAATAAACCAGCAATTCCAAGAAGAATATAATTATCTGATACAACCTGAACTGGAATCTCTCCTTGAATAAGAAACCATAAAGGAGCTGAAAGAAGGAGTCCTATAATAAAGATTAAACTTTGAGGTAGTTCAATTCTATCAATAGACGGAGGTAAAATGCGTGAAATAATACCGCTGATACCTGCTATACAACCATGAGAAATCATGAGTATAACTGCAGAAAAACCTATAAGGGCTCCACCTACCAAAGATGTCAAAGGGGTGAATTGAGTTTCCATTTTTAAATTCCCTATAATATTTTTGTTCTTTATAAAACTTGTTAATATACATTTTTATGATATGATAATATAATTATATGAATATTATCATATGTAAAGAGAAACTTTAAAAAGAAAGATTTTAAATGAAAGAGATGGAAGAAAATGCGTTAAAGGCGGCAAACTTCTTAAAAGGTATAGCAAGCCAACATCGATTAGTTATTCTCTGCCAATTAGCGGAAGGTGAAAAAAGTGTGACCGAATTAATTGAAGCAACATCACTTCCACAAACTTCGATGTCACAGCATCTCTCAAAGTTGAAGGAAGAAAATATTGTTACATTTAGACGTGATCATCGTACCCTTTATTATTCAATAAATAATGAAGCAATTTTAAAAATAATGGATATTCTTTATCATGAATTTTGTTGAGTCGTTGGTATGGGAAATTAAAATGAAAACCTCTTTTATAATT
>MEHZ011469995.1_pt1 | contig 45160 bp, 72 predicted proteins | sample 897221 | NCBI WGS metagenome assembly MEHZ01 (sample SAMN05514161, study PRJNA337945) | marine metagenome | isolation source: marine surface water | place: Arctic Ocean | collected 2007-12-13 | reverse complement strand
GGACTAACGAAGTTGTAAATGTACACTTTAATAAGCTACGTAAGCACCCACAGTTGCAATATCAGTTAATGCAGTTAGTTGGGCTAGGTAAAACTACATTCCATCCATGGATTGCACCAGGCAAGGCAATGAAGCAAAGCAAGATACAAAAATGGGTTATAGAAAACTATAATCATTTAAATGATGACGAGGTAGAAATTTTTATCAGCACTAAAACTAAAGATGATTTTAAAGAATTGTTTGAAGAGTATGGCATGGATAAAAAACAAATAAAAGAGCTATTGAAATAAATGTATAAATGTGAATATTGTTCTAAAACATTTAAAAAAGAAAGTACACTGGCTGTTCATTTATGTGAACAGAAGCGTCGACATATGCAAAAAGACGAAAAACATGTACAGCTTGGTTTTAGAGGATATCAGTTATTTTACAAAATAGGAACAAATGCAAAAAATGAAAAAAGCTATGCTGAGTTTGCAAAAAGTCAATACTATATTGGCTTCTGTAAATATGGTTATTATTGTAGGGATATTGGTATTGATGATGTACCAGCTTACACAACTTGGCTCTTAAAGAATCAAGTAAGATTAGATCATTGGTGCAGAGACAAACACTTTGCGGCTTGGATGAAAGAAAGACAAAACAGCGAATCATGTGATAGAGGTGTTGAGCGTACTGTATTATTTTTACAGAAATGGGCAGAAGAAAACAACACAACGTATAATACATACTTTCATACAATAGCACCAGCACTAGCAGTGTTTCATATATGCAGTGGTAAAATTAGTCCATGGGTATTATTTACAAGTACAGCGGCACAGGATTTAATTGACAATATGAGCAATGAACAATTAAAAATGATAACAGATTACTTAGATGTTGATTATTGGCAACGCAGAATGAATGTTAATCCACAAGATGGTAAATTTGTATCAGAAATTATGGAGCAAATGGGAATATGATAACAGCAATACTTTTTGTGTTAGGTTGTTATGTGATACCTATTTACATGTTGTACAAATTTAATAAGGAGACGCCAAATGATAGTTAATACTGATATTGACATAGATGTAGCAAATAGAGATAAGCTATTAAATATTATTAAAGGTACACCTGCAATGATTGCTAGAGATAAGAAGCAAGTTAAGCATAATACAGGTGTTTATTTTCATGACATTCCAAGTAATCCATTTAGTGGACTCAGCACAATAGATCACAAAGAAGCTGAAGGAATGGGCTACTTTAAAATTGATGTTATTAACGTAGGAATATACAAATACATTGAAACTAAAAAACATTTAGATGACTTACTCGCAATGGATCCAATGTGGGAACTGTTAGAACATAAAGAAGTCGTAGAACAATGTTTTCATATTCATAAACATTTTGATATTGTTAATACAATGAAGCCAACTAGCATAGAACAACTAGCGGCAGTACTAGCAGTTATTCGGCCAGCAAAACGCCACCTACTTAATAAAGGGTGGGATATTATTAACAAAGATGTATGGGTTAAACCTAGCACAGACGAATACTTTTTTAAAAAAGCACATGCTCACGCATATGCAGTTGCTATTGTATTACAGTTAAATTTGTTGGCTAGTGGTTTTTCTTTACAAGGTTAATACTTCGTCTTTTAATTCGCTTAGTTATGCTATTACTTAATCTAACTTCAGGACCAACAATGACTTCCATTTGTTTTACATTAAAACTTTGAATTGCATATTGGTAATTCCATCTATTAAGTAATGCAATGTTGATAGGTAATTTTCTATTCGTTTCCCACCACCATTCTTCGCCTAATTCTAAAAACTTTATTCTTTCTTGGGTATCTGTTAAGCGATCATATACATATAAACTAGCAACATGGTTATCTATGTTTTGTATGATCCCTAGGTATTCGTTACCGGCATATGCTATGACAGTTAAGAATGGATATTCCTCGATGAGCTTCTGATGTTTTGTTTGCATTACTTCTATTTATGCTTTCAAAATCAGGAAGATTTTGATAAATACAATACAGGAGTCTAACACATGTCAAATTACGGAACAACATATAATATTAACCAAGTAGGTGACTTATACACCTTGCAAGATCATGGCTCAGCACCAGGGTTAGGTAAGTACTCAAGTGCTAAAGGTACATCAGTTAACAGCCCAGTCAATTATAGATTTTTAAAACTATTCCGAGGCTTTGATACTGAGTTCTTCTTTTTTATAAAGAACCAAGATAGAAAACCAATTATGTTACACGGTACTACAATGAATGTATCTTTGATAGATCGTAATGACAGATCCACTGTAGTAAGTAAAAAAGCTATTATAACAGACTACGAAGCAGGTAGTGTTAAAGTAGTGATTACAAGTGGAGAGAGTTCTTTATTCTCACAAGGATTTTATGACCTAGTGTTTAGTTACACCACTGATCAAGGTTTAGTTGTTCCTATGTTTGCAGACTTAAACATGAGACCTAACTATACTGTTGAAGTAACAGAAGATGGTGATGCATTACCATTAACAACACAAATTAATACATCCTTTACAACATCAGTAGTAAACACAACTACCTATTATTATAGTAGTGCCATGAAAGCTACTGGATACTATAATAAACCAAATGGATTAATTACACTAGCAGTATATAGCACAGGCTATACGGGCAATTTTTGGGTACAAGGTTCACTAAATGACAACCCAGGCGAGAGTGATTGGTTTAACATCACATTAGGCTCGTACACTGAAGAATTTTACCCATATACTAACCATACTGGAATAGATCCATGGACATTCCGTACAAATGTAAAATTAATTAGAACAAAACACACATCACCAACAGGAACACTTGACAAAGTAGTAATAAGAGTGTAATATACATGTATGACTTTGATGAACGACTACGTAAGAACTCTGGTACCGGCTAACTGGCGATCAAGTCCTAGTGGATGGATTTCTGGCAATTGCCCAATGTGTACTAGAAATGGTCAAGCAAGACCTGATACTAAAGGCAGAGGTGGATTCTTATTTGACACAGAAAAGTTTCAATATAATTGTTTTAATTGCACATTTAAAACAGGTTGGAGTCCAGACAGTAAAGTCACAGTAAGATTAAAACAGTTATTAACTACATTGGGTGCTGATGAGAATGACATAAACCGTATTCAGTTAGAATTACTACGTGAACAAGATGTAGCAACTTTATTATTAAAAACAGAAAAACGAAAACACTTAGTTATTGAATGGGATGAAAAAGAATTACCAGAAGATACAAAGCCGTTTATGAAACATGATGTACCTACTAGAGATTGGTCTGAAGCAGTAGAATATTTAACCAGGCGTGGATTTGATGTAACTGATAATAGGTTTTTATACAGTACTAGTAAAACACATGGAAGAGTCAATAAGCGTTTTATATTGCCATTTACATATAAAGGCAAAATAGTTGGATATACAGCAAGATGGGCAGGCGATAGTATTCCTGATGGAATGCCTAAGTATTATAATCAGCAACCTAAAAAAGATTTCGTGTATGGGTTAGATAGGCAGAGCCCAGACAAGCACATTGTTATTGTTACAGAAGGACAACTTGATGCAATAGTAACAGATGGGTGTGCAATAGGTAGTAATAATATAAATGAAGATCAAGCAAATATATTGCATAGTCTAAATAAGCAAATTATTATATTACCAGATGCAGATGAGGCTGGAAAACTAATGTGCAGAGCGGCTATAAAACATGGTTGGAGTGTAGCGTTTCCTGAATGGAAAGATTGTAAAGATGCATCAGATGCATTGACAAAATACGGAAGATTGTATACAATAAAGAGTATATTAAATAGTGCAGAGTCCAACGCAACTAAAATTGAATTATTAATGAGAAAGTATTGCAAATGATGATAAAAGAGAAAAACACACAAGCAAAAGAGTATGGCGTTGACCTACAACGTTTATTTGTTGAATTCTTGTCCCAAGACCAAGACTTATTTGCTAGGGTAAATGGAATACTTGACCCTATGTATTTTGATAGGGAACTACGCAAGGGTGTTGAGTTTGTACAAGAACACTCTATGAACTATAGTGCATTACCTACATTAGATCAAATTGTAGCTACAACAGGACTAGAGTTACAGCCACTAAAAGATGTAGATGACAGACATAAAAAATGGTTTATAGATGAGTTTGAAACATTTTGTAGACATAAAGCATTAGAAGGCGCAATTTTAACAAGTGCAGATTTGTTAGAAAAAGGCGAATACGGCCCAGTTGAACGTATGATTAAAGATGCAGTCAATATTGGACTTGCTAAACATATGGGTACAGACTATTGGGAAAACCCAGCAGAAAGAATTGAACGAGTACGTAATCAACGTGGCGGTACAAGCACAGGTTGGAAAGATATTGATAATAAATTATATGGTGGATTTAACAGAGGCGAATTAAACATATTTGCAGCTCCATCGGGCGGTGGTAAGAGTTTGTTTTTACAAAACTTAGCACTCAACTGGTCAATTGCAGGACTAAACGTAATATACATTACATTAGAGCTTAGTGAAGAACTATCAAGTATGCGATTAGATAGTATGATTACTGGAATGGATACAAGAGCAGTATTTAAAAATTCAGCAGAAGTAGATCTAAAAGTACGTATGCAGGGTAAGAAAGCAGGCAAGCTACAAATTGTACAGCTTCCAAACGGTATCACAATTAATGCAATTACAAGTTATATTAGAGAATTTGAGATTAAGACTGATGTTAAAGTAGATGCAGTATGTATTGATTACTTGGATCTAATGATGCCAGCACAAAGTAAAGTAAATCCAAGTGATTTGTTTATTAAGGATAAATTTGTATCAGAAGAATTACGTAACTTTGCAGTAGAATATGATTATTTGTTTGCTACAGCATCTCAGTTAAACAGAGCGGCAGTAGAAGAAGTAGAATTTGATCACTCTCATATTGCAGGTGGTTTAAGTAAGATTCAAACAGCAGACAACGTTATTGGTATATTTACAAGTCAAGCAATGCGTGAACGTGGGCGATATCAAGTACAGTTTATGAAAACACGTAGTAGTAGTGGAGTTGGACAAAAAGTAGACTTAAAGTTTGATATTGCAGGATTGCGTATTGAAGATTTAGATGAAGATGAACAAGGAACTACAATGAATCAACCTAGTGCTATGTTTGAGAAAATTAAAGCACAAAACAAGGTATCACACCAAGAAAAAAACATTGCTGAAAATAGTGTTGTACAAGACACTATACAAGGGCACGACAAATTGCGTAGTATGCTCAAAAGAAGTAATAGTTAGATAAATACTACAATAAGTAAATTATTACTGGAGAAGAAACATGAAAAAACGCACTCGTAGCTTATTAGAAGAAATAAATTCTTTAGCTCCCAAAAAGTCAAAAGATGCAATACTAGAAAGCAGAGGCTCGAATGCGATAAGTAGTGTTATAAATGTATTAGATTTAATTGAAAATCATTATGATGCAGAAGTAGCTCAAGACTTAACAAAGCGTTTGATGCTAAGTATAAAGAACAGAGACCCAGAGCGATTTAATCGTGGGGTTCGCAAAATAAGAGGGCCAAAATGAAGGTAACTGATATAGTCGGAACAAAGAAACGTTTATCGAGAGACAGCCGCAAACGCAGGTTGGTTCAGAAGGATCTGTACACTCCAGATTTAAAAAAACTATCTGAAGATGCAGGCGGTGCAAGAATTCAGCACGTAGAAGACCTTATTCTTTGGAACGGTAGTCAGGGTGCTAAAAAAGCAATTGCTACATTACATCAAGTAGAACAACAACCAAATTCGGTTACTATTAAATGGGACGGCTCACCGGCTGTTATGTTTGGAAGAAATGAGAAAGGTGAATTTATACTTACTGACAAAAGTGGATTTAGTGCAAAAGGATATGATGGTAAACCAACATCATCAAAAGGGTTGCAACAAATGCTAATGAATCGTCCTGGTGCAAGTAATCCAGATGCTGTTAAAGCGTCAAGTTATAAAAAGTTTGCAGGCAACATGGCAAATATATGGTCAAAAGTAGAAAGTTGCGTACCGGCAGATTTTAGAGGTTATGTACTTGGAGATTTACTTTGGTTCACTAAGCCAGACGTAAAAGATAACAAATATTCATTCACACCTAACACAACAACTTATGCAGTAAAAGTAGATAGTGAAGTAGGTAAGAAAATATCTGATAGCGAAGTTGGTGTAGTAATACACATGGCAGTTGGATTAGATGGCGAAAAAAGCAATGTTGATATGACACAATTACAAGGCGGATCAACATATATTATGCCACCTGTAATGGTAACAAAATCACCAGGTGTAGACATTCCAGCAATAGACGAATTAGAAAGATTTTTAGATAAAAATGCACAAGCAATAGATAAATTGTTTGCAGTGCCGCCAGAATTAAAGATGGCAGACTTTGGTAAAATACTTTACGCTTATATTAATAATAGTGTTAAAGCAAGTAACTTAGACGATCTTGGAAATACTTTCCAAGCCTTTGTTGAAGGTAGTAAGTTATCAGAACCTAAGAAGAAACGCATCATGGAATACATAAATACTAATATGGATGGATTTAATGCAACATTTAATTTCATTAAAGGAATTATGAAAGTTAAGAATATGGTTATTACAGCATTAGATTCTCAAGATGCAGACGTTGAAGCATACACCGCAGGACAACGTGGCGGCGAAGGATATGTAGTAGACAAGGATGTTAAACTAGTTAACAGAGCAGGATTTACAGCCGCTAATATGGCTAAAGCGAGATAACATAATGTCAGATAAATCAGACGAAATAGGTAAATTTGAAATATCAGTTAGAGTACTTGGAAATGAATTAATTGGTCTGAAAATGACAGTAGACGATTTTAAGATAAAATGGCTAGTATACGGAGTTATAACTATTGTAGCACTAGCTTGGGCAGGCGGAACGTTTGGACCCATGCTAATGGATACATTTAGCGACTAGAGGAATTTAAAATGAGTGAAGAAAACAAATATACATTAAAACAATGGTCCGAAATTGAAGGTGGGCATACTATGTCTGATCAATACGGAGTAATGAATGAAGCTAAAGAATTAAAATTCATTCAATCACTCGGCGAAGCTAGAATGTTTAAAACAAGGACACAGATCCAGAGACAAGGTGCTAGACAAATAACAGATCACTTATTTGTAAGTATGTTAAGTTTATATGCTATGTCAAATGATTATAAGGCCGCACCAGAAGCATTAAAATACACTAAACGTACAAATGCATATGGTAACTTTAATAGACCTAGTCCTAGTGGAACAGACTTATATCAAACAATATTTTCTTTACTAAAACCAGACGGTTTAAATGACGATCCAAAAGATAAGCTATTACTGAATAAAGTAAAAGTAGATCAACGTAGAATAAGAACATTCATGAAACAAATGGAATATGGTAAAACTAACCCAGGTTCTGTACAAGCATTCTTTTATAAACTAGAAAAAGATTTAGCTATTCAAGACCCAAAATTAAAAGCGGCTAGACGTTTAGTAGGCAGTTGGACTAACTTAACTACTAATCAGCAACAGTTAGCAGCAACTCAATTAAACAGACATTTTAGACTTAATGCAAGACGTAGTGATTTATTTCCTATGTTTAGCAATTATGCAAATGATAAAGACTTATTGCTTGGTAGAGACGATAAGAAATCAATTGGAAAACGTATAGCACGTGGAGCGGCAGCATTTGCAGCAGGTTACACTGCTGGTAAAATGACTGGTATGTAATCCATGGGTACAAGCAGACCGTCAGAGGTTTTAACTGGATCCACAGATTTTTATAGTATATACACTTTAATTGATATCACAGATTCCGGCATATTAAGTCCTAAAACAGATGCAAAGGGCTTTTTTCAATCACAAAATTTAAACACATTTATTCAATGTATAAGTTTGAGAGCACAACCTGTGCTAAGTAGTATTAATAAGGTTGATGCAGTAGACTTATCAGATTATGATTTTGGTTCAAATATGACTGGAATACATGATGTATGGATATTTAAGTTTGCTAGTGAAACAGCAGATGCATGGAATAAAGATGTGGATCCTATATACTTTTTAAGAGATGATTTTAATAAGACACCAGTACACACAACATTAGATGAGACAGCGAACATTAATCCAGAGCAAATTGACACAGGATCGAACAATAAAAATACGTACTTTACGTTTAGTGAAAACGTATAAATAGTAATGTAAGCGACAGTAGTTGCTTTTTTAAATCAGCTCTTTTAAAGACGCTGCTAAAGATTGCGAGAGCAAAATATGGCAATGCAACAGTCAAGACTTGAGCGTGAAAATCTAGAGGCACATGTAGACTTATGTGCGGAGAGATATCGCGTGTTAGAAGAAAAATTAAACAGACTTGAGTCTAAAGTAGACTCACTCACTAATGCTATGAGTAAAGTAGCAGAGAAACAAACAGCCGCCACTATGTCTAGTAATAAACTAGTTATTGGTGCCGCTGCCACAGTAATTGCCGGTTTGCTTTCAACTGTAGTACTATTACTATTAAACCTAAATACGGTTACACCGTTAGTAGGGGGTTAATATGTTACTTAACGAATCATATAATACAGTTATTAGCGAAGCTAAAGTTGTATTTGCTAAACGTGGAAATAGTGTAGCAAGAAAGTTTCGTTGTACAGTAGGACCACGTAAAGGCAGAGTAGTAGCAAATCCAGGGCAATGTGCAGCTCCAATAAATCTTAAGAAAAGGTTTATATTAAAAAGAACAAAAAACGCTAAAGGCGCTAGAATGAATAAGAAGGCACAACGGACTAAAAGATTGAGTCCAGCCAGTCGCATTGTAGCACGGTTAAATAAAGCTAGAGGATAACAATATGAATATTATAAACAATAGTACAATAGACACTGTAATAGATTTCGCCAATGTAAAGTTTGGCATGGAATTAACTTCAGAAGATATTGTTAGCCAACTTAAAGCATTATCATTTTCAGAGACTTTAAAGTTATTAAGTTCAATGAAAAATGATGAACCAGAAGCGTTTTCAGAAATTATAGATCTAAGTGCAATGAATGAAGCAGGGTATGGTACACAAAATACAGCTACTCCAAGCAGAGCAACAATCAGAGCAGGAAATTCAAACGTACAAAATAGACGTGCTAATAATATAGCACAAGATCAAAACAGAGATTCAACAGGCAGTAACAGAACAGTAGCAGGCGCTAACAAAACTGGAACTGGCCAAGGTGCAAATAGACAACCAGCGAATGCTGATCCAGATGACGTGCAAAGAGCACAGAACGCTGATGCATCAGCACAGAACGCAAGTCAATCTGCATATAATGCACAAGAAATAGAACGATTAAAACAATTAGCAGGCGCTAGGTAATATGAAAACTATTGAAACGCCAGGCGGCATCCCAACATTTTTATCACTCAAAGAAAACGAAATGTACGAAAATTTATTAGAGCGTACATGTAAAACGGATCTTTCTGAACGTGAAATTTACTTAATTCAAAGTTTAATTAACAAGAATATTGTTAAAAAGATTGTCGAAAATAATAAAGTATATTATGAACGAATGAAAGGGAGCCTATAATGCCAACACCAGAAGTACAAGATATGATGTCAATTCTAACAAAGCTAAATGAAGCAGAGAAAATGGAAGTGACACCAGCTACTAAAGCAAAGAATGAGAAAAACGCACCTAAGCCTACTATACTAGCAAGTGTTAGTAAAGATGCAGTGGGTATGTTAAATATTTTACAAAAGCTAGAAGAAGCAACTACAACAGCTACTAAAGAAGTTATTAACGATTCAAGACATGATGCATCTTTATTAAGTGGAGCAAAAAAAGGCAACACTGTAGCAGTTGGTGGATATGAAGTTGTACTTGAAAAAGCATCAGTTGTTCCAGGTATTAAGAAAACATTTTATAATATCAAAAAAGGAAACGAAACATTATACAGTCAAGTAGCATTGTTTGAAACTGCTATGGGCATTGTAAAAGGATTACTATTTGGTAATACAAGTAATATTGATAAGTTATTAGACTTAGATAATAGATATGCTAGTAACTTAGCAGAAGCGGCAATGTTTAGAGTTAAATCTAAACAGCTAAAAGAAGGTTACAAGTTAGATATTGCTATAACGAAACAGCAAACAGCGGTAGCTAAGATGGGAAATTTGAAAAAACAAATCAAAAGCACCCTTTGAGCATAAATACAATATATAACAAAAACCTAGTGGGGTATAAAATATGGAATTAAAACATTTAGAAGGGACTAGACTAACCAAGTTAGACAGAGTTCTCAATGAAGTTTTTGGAATGAAATTTGATTTTGCGGCAGGAAATGCTAAATTAAACAAAGTTAAAGCAGTAACAGAAACAAAAATTAAAGCACTACGTGAAAGTGGTGTAGAAGTAAATAATAAGCAATATCAGAAGTTATTGCTAGTACTAGAAGGTATAAACACAGCAATGAAGAAAAATTTAAATGAAAACGAATTAGCCTCAGCTGAAGTCCTACTAGCCGCAAAACAAATGGCAGACGATCTACAGAAAATGGCTGAAAATTTAGCTAGTATGCAAGTAGAAGAGTTAATGAGCATTACAAATGCAATGAAAGAAGAAGTAGGCGTAGCAGAAGCAGATGCATTTACAGCATCAGCAGAAGCAGCAATTAGTTCAGCTTTAGACGCAGTTAAAGCAGCAAACGCACAAGTATCAGATGCAGTTTTAGTAGCTCAAGGTCAAGCACCACAAACAGACATGGGCATGGATGCAGGCATGGAACCAGAAGGCGATCCAGCAATGGCATTAGACGCTCCTGTTGACATGGATGCAGAAGTAGCACCAGATGATTTTGAAGGCGCAGACGCGGCAAGTGCAGATGTAGATGTAGATGGTAGAGAGATGAAAGAAGATTCATATCTAACAGCATTACAAATGGTAAAAGAAGCACAGGCAAACGGCAAAGTTAACAAGGACATTTTAAAGCAAGCATTTGCGGTTCTGAAGAAGTAGCAGATGAGATACGCTGATCTATTCGAAATCTCGCAGGTAGATTCTAAAGTAATTGATCTACTTTCGATATTAAGCAGCGAAGGTGTTGAGTCCATACCTATTGACGCTTTAGTTAAAGAGTTAATAACAATGGGCATAGATGCTGATGAACAAAGTCTATTTGATGAGTTACAGAACTTACCAATTGTAAACAATATTAAAGATGGAATAGTCTACTTTAATACGGTTAGTATGGGAGCACAAAACCTTAACAAAGTGGACCCAGAAAAACAAAATAAAAAAGTTAAGGACATGGCTAAGAAGCAAGTTAAAAAAGAGTTAAACAAATGAGTGTAGGATTGAACGCAGCACAAGCTAGGGCAAAAGCATCACAAGACATGATTGTGTTTAATGAAACACAGGCTATAATGAAGTCAGTAATTACGCAAAGTGCGTTAGGAAACTTTGAAGCTTATGTTGATGATGCAACTACAATGACTACCTCAACTCCAACCTCACTTAAAATTGGAACAACAAACACACCTACTATTAGCATTGGCGATACTGTTATTATTGGATCTTCAACAATTACACTAGGTACTTCAGGAACCTCACTTAATGCAGTAATTAGTGATATTAATGATGCCGGTATAGCAGGAATTACAGCTAGTAAAGATGCAGGATATTTAGTTTTAACTATTGAAGGTTCAGCAGCTTCTTGGAACTACGTTATTGGAGCAGGAACAGCAAATACAGCTTTAGGAATAGCAGCAGGAACTTACAGTATAGCAAACCCAACTAGTGTGGGTTATTTTAATGTATGGCAAGGAACAGCAATTGATAGAGGATTACAAAATCAAATGGAATCAGTAATTAAACATTTTCAAAACTTAGGATATAAGCTAGAAAGAATTACAAATGCCTCTACTAGTAATACATTAAAATGGTACATTTACTGGTAGGAGTTACCAATTGAAAATAGCATTTATAGGTGATAGCTTCTCAGCTTATCATCAAACCGGGCAACAAAAAAACAGTTGGACATATCAACTTTCCCAACAATTCCCACAACACGAATATCTAAATTACGCATGCGGAGGCAGAGGATACGACTATTATCAATGGGCGTTACTAGATGCTAAATTATACCATGACGTAGATGTTATTTTTATTAACAGAACATTCTCACATAGAGTAGGTAAACTATGGGGAGACGATTCTTTTCAATTTGATCTAGACCAAAAAGTAGAAGTTAATTATAAAACTTATTCTCCTAATAAAGAAATCTGGTTTAGTGCTGGTTTTCAAGAGAAAGTTAACATTATGTCTAAGCCTAAAATTGCTCACCCTATGGAAAAGGCATACTTGTTTGCAATGCAAGACGAAAGTTCGTCAAAGAAAAAACAACATTATAATGATTTATGGTATGACAATATGCATAAATTATACAACTTTAAGCATATAATAAAACTTGAATTATTATGGATGAATCAGCCAGATAGTGCAACAATGCAAATGTATGCGGCACACGGAATTAACAGAAACGGAACAATGACACATGCACAAGAAATAAGAGAAGTCTTTAAAGCAGGGCTAATAGTTTCTGAATCAGATGATCATTGGAGCAAACAGGGCAATATGTGGGCATTAAAAAATTATATTTTAACTGAAGAAACACTTGACATTTTGAATAAACCATAGTATTATATAACTATGCTTAAACTAAAAGAGATGTCTACATGCAATTAACAAATCCTTATCCATATAAAGAATTAAAACGTACAAGTGTTGATGGACAACGATTGTATGAGAATCCTTGGGGCGATCCAGTTCCAAGTGTTACTACAATATTAAGTGCTACACAGCCTGCTGAAAAGCGAGCTGCATTAGCCAACTGGCGTAAACGTGTAGGAACAGAAGAAGCTCAACGTGTAACTACTACAGCGGCTAACCGTGGAACAGTAATGCACAACATTTTAGAGCATTGGGCACTTGGACAATATGACACATATAATCCAGGTAACAATATTGTACATCAACAAGCTAAAGCTATGGCAGCTGAAGTAATTAAAAATATTGAGCCAGATATCCAAGAAATATGGGGCACTGAAGTTATGCTATGTTTACCACAATTATATGCAGGTACTACTGACTTAGTAGGTATGTATAAAGGTAAACAAACTATTATGGACTTTAAGCAAACTAATAAACCTAAGAAGAAAGAATGGATTGACGACTATTTCATGCAAGGTGCAGCATACGCACTAGCACACAATGAAATGTACGAAACAAAAATTGAAAACATTGCCATCTTTATGTGCAGTGGAGATTTACAATTCCAACTATTTGAATCTGAAGCATCTGAGTTCAAAGATTGGGAAGTAAAATGGTCAAATCGAGTTGCTCAGTTCTACAACGTATCATAAATACATTAATAGCAAAGTACTAAAATGAAAGACACATGGCAACTATCTCTAAAGGAAAGATTTAAAAGGTGGCGGCTTCTTAGGACACAGATTAACAAATTACCAAGTATTGGTGATAAAATTAATATGGTAATAGATTTTTGGAAGTCTACGCCAGTAAGTGTAAGATCAATAGACCCATACGACAACAGCACGTGGCCTAGTCCTTGGGAACTGTTAAATGAAAATGTGTATGATGAAAATTCCATATCACTTGGAATAGCATATACTCTACAGTACAGCGGAACAAATTGTCGTTTGTTACTTGTACAAAATGTGGATAACAGTGAAATAAAACTAATAGTTTTAGTTGACAACATGCACGTTATCAACTATAATTACAATAAAATAGACACAATGAATTCAATTGGCAACGTAAGTATTCTTCAAGATATTGACGTTAACCAGTTAACCAAATAGTTATTAGGTATAAACATAAGTTAAATACATGACTGTTGAAGGAAACAACAAAATGGACGAGAAAAGCGAATGAGTAAAAATATTATTATATCAAAGAGAGATGGTTCCAAGGAAGAATTAGATTTAGAAAAAATGCATAAGGTTGTATTTTATGCATGTGAAGGTGTTACTGGTGTTAGTGCTAGTGAAGTTGAAATTAAAAGTCATATCTCATTTTATAATGGTATTGAAACAAAAGATGTACAAGAAACATTAATAAAATCAGCCGCAGACCTTATTTCAGAAGAAACACCAAACTACCAATGGGTAGCAGGTCGTTTAATTAATTATCACCTTAGAAAGATAGTATACAATTCGTTTGAACCAGAACACTTAAAAGACATAGCTCGTAGAAATGTTGATTTAGGAATCTATGATGAGAGTTTTTTTGCCGTTTATAATGAACAAGAAATTGAACAGTTAAATAATTTTATTAAACACGAAAGAGATGAAAATATCTCTTATGTTGGAATGGAACAGTTTAGAGGAAAGTACTTAGCACAGAATCGTGCTACAGGACAGATTTACGAAACTCCTCAAATTGCATATATGATGATTTCAGCAACATTGTTTTCTGCTTATCCAACAGAGACACGTATTAAATATGTAAAGGATTTTTATGATGCTATTAGCAACTTTGATATCAGTTTACCTACTCCTATCATGGCTGGGTTACGTACTCCACAAAGACAGTTTTCGTCGTGTGTCCTTATTGAAACTGATGATAGTCTTGACAGTATTAATTCTACTGTCAGCAGTATTGTTAAGTACGTAAGTCAAAAAGCAGGTATTGGTATTGGCGCTGGTTCTATTCGTGCCATTGGCAGTCCTATTAGACGTGGCGATGCAACACACACTGGTGTTATTCCGTTTTATAAACATTTTCAATCAGCAGTTAAGTCTTGTAGTCAAGGCGGTGTACGTGGCGGAGCAGCAACATTGCATTATCCGATATGGCATTTAGAAGTAGAAGAATTACTTGTATTAAAAAACAATAAAGGTACAGAAGATAATCGTGTACGTCATTTAGACTATAGTGTACAAGTTAACAAACTTATGTACGAACGTTTAATGACTGGAGGTAATATTACACTTTTCTCACCTAGTGATGTTCCAGGATTGTATGAAGCATTTTTTGCAGATCAAGATAAATTTAAAGAATTATACGAAGAAGCAGAACGTACAGTAACACGACAGAGAGTGCTTAAAGCATCTGATTTGTTTGGTACGTTTATGGAAGAACGTAAAAACACAGGACGCATTTACTTACAAAATGTAGACCATGCAAATACACATGGATCATTTATGGAAGATACTGCACCTATTAGAATGAGCAACTTATGTCAAGAAATTACATTACCTACACAACCTTTAAAGCATTTCTTTGACGAAGAAGGCGAAATTAGTCTTTGTACGTTAAGTGCTATTAATTGGGGTAACATTAGAACACCTGCAGATTTTGAACGTGTATGTAACCTAGCAGTTAGATCGTTAGATGAGTTATTAGATTATCAAAACTATCCGGTTATTGCCGCTGAACTTAGTACAATGAAACGTAGACCACTTGGCGTAGGTATTATTAACTTTGCATATTGGTTAGCTAAAAATGATCTTAACTATCAAGATATTGATGCAAAAGGTTTAGCAATGATTGATGAATGGACAGAAGCATGGAGTTATTACTTAATTAAAGCAAGTGCAGACTTAGCTATTGAAAAAGGTAATATCACAGGCATTATGCAAACAAAATATGGACACGGTATTACACCTAATATGACATATAAAAAAGAGGTAGATGAATTAGTACCTCACAAAGAACGACAAGATTGGAAAGGGTTACGCAAGCAACTAAAAGCAACAGGCATACGTAATTCGACACTAATGGCGCTTATGCCAGCTGAAACTTCAGCACAAATTAGTAACAGTACAAACGGTATAGAGCCACCACGTGCATTTGTAAGCATTAAACAAAGTAAACATGGCGTACTCAAGCAAGTGGTACCAGGATATCCACGCTTAAAGAACAAATATGACCTACTGTGGCAACAACGTAGTCCAGAAGGTTATTTAAAAATTATGGCTGTATTGCAAAAATACATTGATCAAGGTATTAGTGTTAATACAAGTTATAACCCAGAATTTTACGAAGAAGAAAAAATACCAATGAGTGTTATGTTACAGCATCTTGTAATGTTTTATAAGTATGGTGGTAAACAACTTTACTACTTTAATACATATGACGGACAAGGTGAAATGGACATGACAGGACCCGATAACCTAGAAGAACTTGAGCAAGGCATCATCGATGACGAAGATTGCGATAGTTGTGTAATTTAAGAGAATAGAGAAATAATGTCAATATTAAATGTAAAAAATGAAAAGTACCACACAGAAGCGAATGCGTTTCTTGATGGAGATTTGGGATTTCAGCGATATGATTCTGTAAAGTATAAACAGTTTGATAAGCTAACTGAAAAACAATTGGGCTTCTTTTGGAGACCTGAAGAGGTTGATGTTAGTAAAGATTCAAAAGATTTTAAAGATCTCACTGATCACGAACAACATATCTTTACAGCTAACCTCAAAAGACAGATCCTATTAGATAGTGTACAAGGAAGAGCACCAGTAGAAGCATTTTCTCCTATTGTTAGTTTACCAGAACTTGAAAACTGGATTATTACATGGACATTCAGTGAAACAATTCACTCACGTAGTTACACACATATTATTCGTAATATCTATTCAAACCCAACTAAAGTGTTTGATGAATTAGCAGACAGTAAAGAGATTGTTGAATGTGCAGACGACATTAGTAAGTACTACAATGATCTTATTGATTATGCAAAATGGTATCATCTATTAGGTGTAGGTACACATACAGTAAATGGCAAGAAGATTGTTGTTGACATGTATGAGCTAAAGAAGAAAGTTTGGCTATGTGTTAACAGTGTTAACGTTCTTGAAGGTATTAGATTCTATGTAAGTTTTGCTTGCTCTTGGGCATTTGCAGAACTTAAAAAGATGGAAGGTAATGCTAAAATTATTAAGTTTATTGCACGTGATGAAAACGTACACTTAGCAAGCACACAGTATTTGCTTTCAAAAGTATTAACTAAAGAAGACCCAGATTTTGAAAAAATAAGAAAAGAATGCGAACCAGAAGTTATTCAAATGTTTGTGGACGCAGTAGAGCAAGAAAAAGAATGGGCAGAATACCTGTTCAAAGACGGATCAATGATTGGTTTAAATGCACAATTACTACATAACTACATTGAGTGGATTTGTTGTAAGCGAATGGTTGCATTAGGCATGAAATGTCCGTACACAGTTTCACAAGCCAATCCACTTCCGTGGACAGCAAAATGGATTAGTGGAGCAGAAGTACAAGTAGCACCACAAGAAACAGAGATTAGTTCTTATATTGTTGGCGGTGTGAAAAAAGACGTATCCGACGATACGTTCTCAGGAATGAGTTTATAACAAGCGATAACACAATGATTACAATTTACGGAAAAACAGCGTGTCCATATTGCGTACAAGCAAAGGCACTTTGCGAAAAACGTGGATACAAATACGAGTATAAACAACTAGGCACAGATTTTGAAAGGGAACTAATGACAGAAAAGTTTCCAGATGCAAGAACGTTCCCACAGATAGTTATTGGCGAACGCAAAATTGGTGGATACGATCAACTACTACAATATATCGAAGATACCGGATACAACGGTACTGGATACACAACAGGAAACTAATATGTTAATAGATGTACAATATAAAGTAAATGATGTAGTAAGTTTAAAACTTACTTCAGGCGAAGAAATGGTCGCAAGACTAGAAGTAGAAACAGATAAAGATATAACAATATCTAAACCATATATGTTAATAGCTAATCCAGATGGTCAAGTAGGACTTGCACCATTTATGTTCACTGTAACTCCAGATGCTAAGTTTAAGCTGAAGATAAATAATGTTATATGCATAGTTAAAACAGCAAAAGATGCTGAAAATATGTACATTAAACAGAGTACAGGAATAGCAATTGCCACAAGTTCATAGAAACGGAGACGCTAGATTATGTGGTGCAACTACAAATGCACAAGCACATATGAATGTCTACATAAATGGTCAGCCCATTAGTGTTGATGGAGATCCAAATAGCCATGGCGGTGGAAGCCTTGGTGCTAGATGTAAAAACTTTTATGTAGGCGGAAAGTTGGTAGTACTAAATGGTAACCCAGCAGGAGCAGATACTCTTTGCCCTATTCCACCACATTGTGGTCCAGACGCTAGTTCTGGAAGTCCTGATACTTACATAGGATTATAATATGAGTGATTTTGTTGACGGTTTAAAAGGTGCAAGTGATTATATCAATGGAACTAAAGTAGATATTCCTACTGGTAAAGTCACAGTCGACGCAAATGATGGTAGTATAACAGCTCAAACACAAGCGTACAGCTTGAAAGAAATCATCTGTAGCCTATTAGCAGGAAACGGCATTAAGCTACCTAATTTACAGATATGTTTAAAAGTTAACCTAGCTAGACTAATACCAGAAATACCAGAAGCATTGGCAGACTTAAGAGCTGCATTAGAAGAAGCTGAAAAAGCTCTAGACGAATTTATTGCACATACAAATATTGATAATGCACTCGGAAGATTGAATGCCGCAGTAGCAGAATTTGCTGCAATTGCAAATATGATTAACTTCTGTGGAACACCAGTAGTACCACGTGCTATTCCAAATGTTTTAAGAGATGCAATGGGTAGCTTTACAGGCGCCGGAAAGGGTATACTTGATACATTAGGAACTATGGCAGATGGTGACATAGGTGGATGTTTAGGTGGTGATGGAAAGTTTAATCCAAATCTATTTACAAGTGGATTATTAAACAAGTTAGGTTCTCAATTTAATAACCTAGCAAATTTACCAAATGCAATTAAACAAGATATTTTAAATGACTTAAATGCGTTTAGCTCTGATATGAGAAACTTAATAGAATTTGAAAACAACTTTTCAGGAGCATCCTCAAATGGTGGTAGTTTATTTTCACCAAATGACAGAGTAAACACAAATGTTGGCGTAGCTGTTGATATGGATAATATGACATTAGCAAAAAGCCAGCAGTATGCAAGTAATATTCAATCATTATATAACGGATTAAAAGCATACGAAGTAGACGAAAATGGTAATAATATATTTGATTACTTATTAGAACCAGAAATGATTGCAAAATTAAATAATGATGGAAGCACGACTGTTCCATTATCAGAAAGAGATCCAATTTATGATCATTGTAATCGTGTTATAGGATATACTGAAAGAAGTACGCAAACAGTACAAGAAACTAGTGTAGGAAGTCCAATATCAGCTAACGTTCAGCCAGGATTAACAGGATTAACAGAAAGTGGCACAAAGATAACTAATACACCAGCTACTACATCAGTACTTGATGGAACAACATCTATTAGTAGTACTGATTCTATAAGCAAAGGTGCACCAGGCGCACCAGGAATACAAGGACCACCGGGTGCTGCAATTGCTGAAAATCAACCTACAAGTAATAGACCTGCAAACCCAGCATTAGGGCAAATTATTTTTAATACAACTACAAATATGTTTGAAGGTTGGAATGGTACAATATGGGTAACAATCGTATCTGCAATATCATTAGAGATAACACCGTAATTACGTTATTTTACAAAAATCCACAGAAAACAAGACATTTCGGTTGACAAATAACTATCTTACTAGTATAGTAGTACATAATACTAACTAAACATAGGAACAGAGTGAATAAAATGGTAATAATTAAATGAGAGCAACAAAATACGATGACGGCATAAAGAGGATTAAAGCAAAGATCGAAGTACCAATGTGTGAACACGATATTAGCAATTATATTCTTAGTGCTCTTACTAGTAATGTTGTTGATTTATCAGCAGTACAACGACTTAATAAGCGTGAACTGTTACAGTTAGCTAAAGAAGAAGTCCGCATTAACGGTACTGAAAAAATAGCAGAAACAACAGATAATGATACAAAGGTTATTGTAAGAAATTACGTCAAACAGATGTTTCCAGAGTTACAGTAAATGGATCCCACAGATATATTAGACTTAACTGATGATAGTTTTGACATTGATGCAGAATGGCTAAACAGTGCAACTTTTATTGATCCTTGGTCTGACTTAGCTCATAAACTTGGTTACGATGTATTAACCCAAGTTGCTATTGTAAACGAAACGATTCATCTATAATAAATAAACAGTACGCCGGCATAGCTCAGCAGGTAGAGCAATTGATTTGTAATCAATAGGTCCCGAGTTCGACTCTTGGTGCCGGCACCATATACAATTATGCCCCGATGGTGGAATTGGTAGACACGCAGGTCTTAGGAACCTGTGCGAAAGCGTGAGAGTTCGAGTCTCTCTTGGGGCACCAATAAAATAACCAGGCTAATAGGACGGCCGGCTGAGAAAAGCAATATTAACGGACATATAATATAAAGATAAATAAAGTAGTAACAAAGATGGAAAGCATAAAGATGGAAAAGCAAATAAAAGAAGCACTAGCACAACATGCACAAGGCCAAATTGCCAAGCATAAAGCAAATGTTTCAATTTACTTAAAGAATCCTGTAGGAATTGGTGAACACCCAGGTGTACTAGAAGCAATTGAAGAAGAAATTCAAATGATTGCAAAATACCATGACCAACTTGAAGTATTAAACACATATTTCTAAAAATACGGGGCTGTAGCTCACCTGGGAGAGCGCCTGCTTTGCAAGCAGGAGGTAGTCGGTTCGAGTCCGTCCAGCTCCACCAATACCCAAATGATTAATGGAATAATATGAGAACAATAATATATCAAAACAACTTAGGAAGTGCATCTGGAATACATTGGTGGCTTGCTAATGAACTGAATGTAGGTCCACAACTTTATTCATTTAAAGATGCTTACCTACGTCCTAATGGAGATCATGTAGGCGGTGTTGTGATAGAAGATAGTTCAGCTCCATTGCATGAAGTACACAAACAATCATTACTGTTATTAGATACAACTAGTGAAACTGGTATTATTAATCCATTTGCTTCGTTTGAAAATGTAGACGATACAGATCATACAGAAAAGTTTGATAACTTTGTATGGAGTAACTTTGGTGGAAATCTATTAGATACAACTCATGTTTTACAATCAGATAAAACTGTTTTAGTAGACAACACTCCAGAAGAACAATTATTTTTCTACATTAGTCAATATGCATTTGCATGGATTGATTCAATTGAAGATATAGATCAACAAACAGAAGAGTTTGCAAAAGGTTTAACAGAATCTTCAGTTTTTAACGACATTTGGTTAAATAAGCATAGAGATACATTTATATCAGCGTTTAAAAATGAAAAACTAAAGTATATGTGGCAACTTAACTTTGCCCATCATGATTTAGCAAATAATTTAAGTAGTGGAGACACAGATGTATCAATTATAGATGCTGATGACCATGCAAGATTATTTGAAGTAAAACGTAAAGAAATAGCAGAGCAATCTATGTCAGACACTTTGTTTGAATACGCAAACAGAGAATTAGATCACTTAGTGGTAGGTGATGACTGGTTCGCAGATAAGGGAGAAACTATACTAAGTTATCTCGATATGCTGAACTCATTTAGACTTAAAAAGTTCTATTTAGATTACCACAAGATGTACGTACGAAAAAAGATTTTGTACGAGGATATTTTTTCAAAACATTTATAGGAGAAGTTGAATGTTAAATCCAACTTATATGGATTATTCAGCAACAACACCAGTTGACGCTCGTGTTGCTAGTAAAATGGCCGAATGCTTAACAACAGAAGGTACATTTGGGAACCCTGCATCTCGCTCACACACATATGGGTGGCAAGCAGAAGCAGCAGTAGACAAAGCACGACAACAAGTAGCAGATTTAGTAGGAGCAGATACTAAAGAAATTGTATGGACTTCTGGCGCAACTGAATCAAATAATTTAGCACTTAAAGGTATTGCACACTTTTATGAAAAGCGTGGCAAACATATTATTACATTAAAAACAGAACATAAAGCAGTATTAGATACGTGTCGTCAATTGGAACGTGAAGGCTTTGAAGTAACTTACTTAGAGCCGTTGCAGTCTGGGTTATTAGACTTGGAAGAGTTTAAAGCCACAATACGTGAGGACACAATACTAGCTTCGTTTATGCATGTTAACAATGAAATTGGAGTTATACAAGATTTAACTGCTATAGGAAACATTTGTAGAGAACACAAAGTATTTTTTCATGTTGATGCAGCACAGTCAGTAGGCAAGCTACCGATAAACTTATCAGAGCTTCCAGTTGACTTAATGAGCTTCTCAGCACACAAAATATACGGACCTAAAGGAATGGGCGCACTTTATGTATCACGTAAGCCAAGAGTTAGACTCGAAGCACAAATGCATGGAGGCGGACACGAACGTGGAATGCGTTCAGGGACGTTAGCAACACATCAGATTGTTGGAATGGGCGAAGCATTTGCTATTGCACAAGAAATGATGGCAGAGGAAGAAGTTAGAACACGTGGACTTAGAGATAGGTTATATGCTGGCTTTTCAGATATGGAAGAAGTAAAAGTAAATGGCGATCTTACTCAACGTATTGGTAATAACTTAAATATTAGTTTTAACTATGTTGAAGGTGAATCATTAATGATGGCAATAAATGGTATTGCAGTATCCTCGGGATCAGCATGTACCTCATCAAGTTTAGAACCTTCTTATGTTCTCAGAGCAATTGGACTTAGTGATGAATTATCAGCAAGCTCAATACGCTTTAGTGTAGGACGGTTTACAACAGAAGAAGATGTAGATGCAGCAATTATACTTGTTAGACAAAAAGTAGAAAAGCTAAGAGAACTATCGCCACTATGGGATATGTACAAAGATGGAATTGATTTAAACACAGTAGTATGGGCTGCTCACTGAGAGTAGTTCTCACATAGGAGGCCATTATGGCTTATTCAGAGAAAGTGATGGACCATTACGAAAATCCTCGTAATGTTGGTAAATGGGATGATAGCGAAGAAGGCATCGGAACTGGTATGGTTGGAGCACCTGCCTGTGGTGACGTAATGCGACTACAAATTAAAGTAGAAGAAGGCATTATTGTTGATGCTAAATTTAAAACATATGGATGTGGAAGTGCAATTGCTAGTAGCAGTTTGTTAACTACAATGGTTAAGGGTATGACACTTGATAAAGCAGGTGAAATTAAAAACATGGATCTTGCAGAAGAACTTGCATTACCTCCAGTTAAGATTCACTGTAGCGTATTAGCAGAAGATGCAATTAAATCTGCTATTGCAGATTATCAAGGCAAACACCCAGTGCCAGAAGGTGCTAGCTATTACCAAATTAAATAGGTAAGTAATACAAAGGAAGTTAAATGAATATAGTAGATAAAATAAAAGAACAAATTAATGGCAATGCTATTGTACTTTATATGAAAGGCAATCCTACGTTTCCAGCTTGTGGATTTTCAGCACAAACAGTACAAAACTTACAAAATTGTAATGAGAAGTTTGCATATATTGATATATTACAAGATGATGAAATAAGGCAAGGCATAAAAGATTTTTCAGAGTGGCCAACAATACCTCAAGTATATATAAATGGTGAATTTATAGGTGGATGTGATATTGTAAATGAAATGGCACAATCGGGCGAACTAGCCAAACTGATAAGTACTACTATAATTAGAAAGTAACGATATGATAGGTATATACCAAACAGTAAACGCTCATGCACCTGCAATCCATTGGTGGCTTGCACATGATCCACGTTTTGGCCCACAGATTTATGAGGGCAGAAATCCAACTCCAGATAACTTAGCAATTGGCAATATAGTAAGCGAAATGCGAGAAAACTCTGGAATTGAAACACACCTATACAATTCCCATCAAGAATCTCTTAGAATGATGGAAAACAAACGAGAAACTAATAATAGCATAGATTGTACTACAGACTATTTTAAATTTAATAACAAATACAAATATCCAGTTTGGAGTAATTATTTCGGGGGTACATATAGTCCACAATTTGCACCATTATGTGATAAACTTATATTTGCAAAATCTACAGTAAAGCAAAGTGCAATGTTCTATATAACTCAATATGCATTTAATAAGATGCCTGCAGAAAATATAGATACACATACTAAGATATGGTGGGAAGATCATATGCTAATGAATGGACAAGAAATTGGACAGTGGAAAGAAATTTGGTATAGAGATTACCATGATCAAGTTAAGCAAGATGCAATGAGCGGTAAGCTACAATATATGTGGCAATTAAACTTTGCTCATTGGGACTTGTATCATCAATTATTGCACGACGAGCCTGCATTTAAATTAGATTATTCATTTCATAGATTATTTAAAGAAAAACACGATCCAAGCGATATAGAATCACAGAATCAAGCATTAACATACATAAAAGAATATAATATTGATCATTTAGTTGCTGATGTAGAATGGTTCAAAAAAACAGATCAAATACTTGATTATATAGGAGTAAGCAATAGTCAAATATTAAAAGATACAGCTAAAGTATATCATACTAGGTATTATGCTGTTAAGCATGCATACCAAAAACTTTATAATAAATACTACAAATAGGAGAACATTATGAAAAATATTATAGTAGCAACACTAATGTTAATACTTTCAGCAAGTACAGTCTTTGCCGCAAAAGAAGTAAAGATGGTAGTATATGATTATGACGTAACTAGAGTAATTGACGGAGATACAGTAGCATTTAGAGCAGACTTTCTTCCAGACCCACTTAAACAAGAATTAAGTATCCGTGTTTATGGAGTTGACACTCCTGAAAAGAGCTGGAGAGCAGAATGCGATTCAGAAGCAGCACACGGCGAACTAGCATCGCAGTTTACCAAAGATCAATTAAATGGCGCAACTAAGATCCAAGTAGCTATTTACAAATGGGACAAATTTGGTGGACGAGTATTAGGAGACATTATTATTGATGGTAAAAGTTTAAGACACATGCTTATTGATAATGGCTTTGCACGTGAATACTACGGCGACAAAAAGAAAAGTTGGTGTAAGTAAACCGGTTGACAAATCAGTCAGCATGCATTAAAATAAAAAGAATGCACCCTTCGTCTATCGGTTAGGACACCGGGTTTTCATCCCGGCAAGAGGAGTTCGATTCTCCTAGGGTGTACCAATATAAATAGTGATATGAAAATACGATACTATCAAAATATAAATGGAATAAGATGGTTAGGGTTTTTTCTTGCTATGGCAAGTGCGTTTTTACTAAGCGGAGGTAATCCTTCTCTACAATGGGTAGGTTGGGGTATAGCTTGTTTTAGTTGCAGTATTTGGATTTATATGGGTTGGAAAGATAACGATATACCACGAACGCTAATGGAAGTCATGTACTGTATATTAGCAATTCGAGGTGTCATAAACTGGATACAATAAACAAATGAATAAAATAGATTGCCATGTATGCTTACATACACAAGGATTTTACGGAAACACATTTCTGTGGTTATTTAACTTACACAAAGACTTTGCATCAGCACCACTACGTCCTAGATTTACAGTAAAAACAATTACTGAAGATGGCGAGTATAGCAACGATAGAGAAAACGGTGCATTCTTTCATTTTAGACCTGATGATTATCACAGATGGTTTATTAGAGATATGTCATGGGAAGAGCATGTTAAAAATGTATTAGAAGAACAGGCAATTGTAGAATGGAGAGACAAAACACCATTTACAAAATTGATAGTAAAACCTCAAACACATTCACCACAGCGATTTGTTAAACAAGGACATCACAACCTAATAAGTACTGATGTAATATATCACTTATCTACACCAAAAGAGAACACTACATTTTATGAAAAAATAGCAAGAAGATTGATGGTATTAAACAGTGTAGACGAAAGTGAATATGATGAAATTCTTAAAAACACTATAGAACAAAAAGATAGAAGCGATTTGGCAATTACTGAAATTAAACAATTGCACACAGTAGTAGAAGTAGATGTTGATAAATTACTTTTCAAGTATGATCAATCAGAATATGAAAAAGTTTTAAAACATTTAGGTACAGAACCTCTACATAACTGGAAGAAGAAATTAACATATGCAAAGGAGACAATAAATGAAGAGTAAGGATGTAGAATGCCATTTAGTAATGCACACAGCATGTATGTGTGGAAACTTCTTTTTATATTTTATGGGTCAACATGAAGGATTTTTAAGTGGCAAAAAATGGGATAGAGCAACACGCATTGATAAGTTTTGGGGAGAAAAATCTCCTGAACCATTACATCTATCCATTGAACGACATAATTTATGGCAAGGTGCAATAGGGGCTGCAGAAAATAGTCCACATCAAAACACATGGACAGTTCCTTGGGACGAGCATGTTAGATGGTCGTATCTTATGGCAAGTAAATTAAGAGATAATGAAACAGTTCGTACATTTACTAAATTATCTGTTAAACCAAATCTATTGCATAACGTTAAACACGCAATGAAAGAAAATGTAATTCAACAATTAATAGAATCTGTTATGCCAGAATGTGTATACCTGCTTGGTGTTAGCAATCCAGAGCATTATGATAGATTTTTAGCTAGAGCAGAAAAACTAAGACCTTATGATGATCCAGGTTTAAATGATAGATTCTTATTTGATAATCTACTAGGACAGCGTGAACACATTCCTGATTTATTAAAATTAGTTCCTAAAGTGGAAACTATAGATGTAGGTAAAATACTATTTGATGTAGACGAACAGGAATATCATACGTTTTGTAAACATTTAAAATCTCCACCGCTTGAACATTGGAGAGAGATAATAAAAGAATATACAGATAAATTCTTCCCGATAGAGACTCAATAAAATATGGCAAATAAAGAAACAGTGTTAAACGTAACACATTACACAGACGACCTAATGCACTTTACATTAACACGTGATCTAAGTACACGTTTTAGAGATGGAGAGTTCTTAATGATTGGTTTAGATAATTGGTCAGAAAAGCTACAAAAGAATAAACCTATAATGAGAGCCTACAGTGTAGCAAGTCCTAACCATCAAGATACATTAGAGTTTTACAGTATCAAAGTACAAGAAGGACCACTCACAAGTAAACTACAACATGTTAAAGCAGGCGACGAAGTATTAGTTAATCCTAAAGCAGTAGGCACGTTAGTACACGCTAATTTGAGTCCAGGACGTAATTTGTACTTACTGGCTACCGGAACAGGAATCGCTCCTTTTATGAGCATTGTTAGAGGCATAGACACGTATGAATACTATGATAATGTTATTGTAGTATGGGGTACTCGAATTGCAAAAGAACTTGCATTTAGAGAATTACTCGAAGGATTAAACGACGATGAAATATTTAGTCAAGTAACAGAAGGTAAGCTAAAATGTTACTTTACATGTACACGTGAACCTTATGAAAATGAAGGTCGCGTAACAACAGCAATGTATGAAAATAGAGTACAAGACAAATTAGGACTACCAGAACTTTCACCTCTACATGATAGAGTAATGATATGTGGGTCTATGGAAATGAACATAGAACTTAAAGACTACCTAGAAGATTTAGGGTTTACAGAAGGTAATAATAAGACACCTGGAGAGTTCGTAATAGAAAGAGCATTTGTAGGATGAGCGGACAACGAAGATATTTAAAAGTATGGGCAAGAACAGTAGGTATGCCAATTGGATTAAACGACGAAGACAAGCCAGAGTTCTTACCTATTAAACAAACTGATGTAAAAAAAGCATTAATTGCTAGAACATTTTGGATAGTTCTTCATGTAGTTACTTGTGTTTTTATCATTGCAGGAAATGCAAAAATGTTAGGAATGTGGTAATGAGAACAGTTGAACAAAAGAAACAAATTACAGATAGATACGAATCAGCAAAAGTACACAAGGGCGTAGTTAATCAAGGATTTATTGATTACTTGCTTAATCAGTATCACAACTCAGAACAAATTATAAAATATAAAGATGCAGGATCTAAAGGTCCTGTTGTTATGAACTATAGTCCAGACAGACAAAAGTATGAAGCCTGGTTTACTCCTGTACAAAACTTTGTTGATCATTTAATTGGCGACGACAATATGGTTTGGGGCAGTAATATATTTAGAGTTGAAAAACCTCATATAGTTCATAATGATGATTACCACGAAAAGATATATGACATATTTAAGACAGTAGTTATTCCTTTGGAAATATCAAAGCCAACTAATTTTATTGTGTTTGATCAGTATTATTTAGATGGACCAATTAAATGTTTTAGAGGATATCCAAAAGTTCCAGAAAGCTTCTATAATAAAAGTTTAACAGACTACAGCAACATAGAAGGTTTTACGGACATTCCATTCAATAAAGAAATATACAACGAGTATCTTACACACATACCTTATGAAGCATTACATGGGCTTACAGTTGAAGCAATTGTACGTTGGCAACCTGGTGATGCAATTACATTTGACATGGGTAAGCTACACAGTGCAGTTAATTTTAATGCACAAGGTATTGACTACAAAATTGGATACAGTATTTTTACTGGTAAATAGTGTTGTAGACAAAGCATAGTTTGGCCCAGTGGAATTGACTCCATTTTAGGACATAGCTATAGGACTTATGTTCGTCTACTTATTTGAAATTAGAGAGGTTAGATTATGACTCTAATAGGGCACAACAGTAAGGATAAATTAATTATCGACATTACTGACATATACGATCAACGAGACAGAAAAAGAAAAGAACTACAATTTTATACAACTGAGTTGGACAAACTGATGCTAAAATTAGGAATGTTACAACAAGAAGTTGGTGTTACAGAAACTATTATAAGATTAATAGAAAATGAACAAATCCTAGATTTGCAAGACGCAATAAGGGAAAAGAGAAAACTACAAAAGGATTAAAATGAATACATTATACTTAGTTTGCAGTCATAGTTGTATGAGTCAGATGGAAGTTCCATACTTGCTTAACAATAGTCCTATGTTGCATGGTACAAGTCAAGCTGGCGAACATTGGGCATCATATGAACTAAACGGTGAGTCAATTGATCATGAACCAGGAAAACTAGGTAAAATACGTGTTCATGATGATTATTGGAATATCTCAGAAAAAGATAGACAATGGTATAACTATGAAGTTAGAAATACCATGTCTATTACTACTGAACAATTAGACGGACTATTAAATTTAATAGAAAACAAGAGCATAGCAATATTGTTACATGCTCAAAATTACAAAGATATATGGAAATGGAGTAGGTCAAAACCTGCACTACTAATCAGGACAGAATTAGACGTATGGGACGGTGATATTGTTACATGGGCAGCAAGAGAATATAATACATTAATGGAAGATGATCGTAATGCAAATTATAGTTCAGCCGACCATAGCTGGCCAGGCGTAGATGAAATAGTAGATAAATTTATAGCTAAACGACAATTTAATAATGAAATTGATGATGAAGAAAATGATAGAATTTTAAAACAAAGTCAGTGGACAACATTAGATGGATTGTCAACAATATGGGACTCTATTGGAATTGATTCCCCTGATCAAAACTGGATACAACAATATCATGAAGATTATGCAAATCATCAAGAAATCAATTTAGAATTAGCAAAGGAGCTAACTGATGCCTACAATAAAAGACAGTAACAACGTTGTATTATTTTCTGATCCAGTAAAACTGTATTTGTTTAAAGATGATAAAACAGTAAAGATTGCATTTAAAATAACAGACTACGTAGTCACTAATAGAGAAATTAATCAACCAGACTTTGAACATATTTTAGAAAATTGGAATATAGGTGAAGGTGTGCAAGGATTAGAAATGAAACATGATGGAAAGATATGGTGGTATGCTAGTAAGTTTGGCCCACGTCCTGAATGTATAGATGCTAATATGGTATGCATTAATTTTGGAAGATTTAGTTTTAGAATATCTGAACAAGAAATGCAAAGAATCTCTGATAACTATTACCATCAAAAATCTAACAAAATGCATTGGGATACTAACTCAGAATGGGGCGGTACAACCGTAGACATGGAATAACATAATGACACTTACACCATTTAATAAAAAAGATAACGTAGCAGTTGGCTGGCTACTACAAGAAAACACTAATAAACTAGTAGAAGGTTTTTCCAGAAACATAGCAGAATACTATTACGTATTATTAGATAAATCAGAATTTAAACAATACATTGGCGATGACATTGATGAGCTAAAGCAACAGTCAGTAACTGATGGATATGATCAAATACTTATTATAAAACAAGGTGTAGTATTTGCTGATATAGATACTTACTTGTGGGAACTAAAAAGCAACGATCCTGTTATTATAGCAAGTGGAGAAAATGTACTAGACTTTACTAATCCAAATCCTACAATATTTTCTAGGTTAATTTACAGAATTCTTAATACACAGATTAGTTTCTTAGCAAACACTGATAATAAAGATCTCGCAGATAGCTATATTCCAGATCACTTAGCAGATATAAAATTTACAAAGCTAATAACAAGTGCTGGTGGATTAAATTCTATCCTAATACCTTTTGCACTAAATTTTAGTCAAGGATGTTCAGTAGATGTACTTGATGTAAGTAATATAGCATTGCTAAATTGTCAAAGATGGAATAATGAATTTGATGGAAAAGATTCTATAGGATTTGTAGAAACGCTAAAGAAGTCAATGGAAGTAGATGGCGACACAATAATAACACGTGGAGCTGGGCGTAGAATTCCTATGCAAGAACAGCTAGATGAGCAAATTAGTAATGGGTTTACCCGTTGGTTTAATCAAGACCATACACAAATACGTTATAAGTATGCAATACATGATTTTATGAATCCAGACGATACAGACAAGCTATGCGGCGAACTAAGAGGCGTCTCAGGCAACGTATACGTACATCTAAGCAACATTTACCACTATCAGGCTACTGCATTCTATTATAACTTAAAAGACCGTGTAAACATGCGTAATGAGCTTTTAAACACCATAAAATACTACAATCTAGGTGACAGAGTAATGGTTACAAGCATGGATCCGCAAATGCAAGGCCCGCCTGTAGCTAATTGGGTAAATGATATTGATACCATAGAAGTTTTACCAAAATATCAACAATTTCCTTGGAATCTATAAAGTAGTCGACATATAAGCGTAACACATGCGACTTTCGCTATGTAGCTTATGTTGATAAAAATGATTAAATGGTTTTGTCTTATGAAATCGTTTTGAATCCCAAGATATAAGTTTTCCAGGCTCTCCAAAATACAGTATCTTTTCTAATGATGTTCCATACCCTTCTTCCTGTTTAAATACTCTTGTGTGATCTTCTACATGTTCCATAATACGTGCATAATCTTCATCACTGAGTGGAGCATTTGTAAAGTTACGTATATGTTCACCAAATCTTGTTGGCTCGTCACCTTTACCAAAACAAATTATTCTCTTTTTAGGTGCAGCCCCCACACTCCATTTACCTTCAATTTCGACACCATAATTTAAGTATACGCTATATGGATACCATTGATTAAAAGTAACTGTACCAGCAGTTGGTCCTGCATCAATATTAATTAATCCTTGGTGTGCCGCAGGTGGAGTTTCTTCATTAGGCATGTAATCACTAGGAGCAAGGTCTTCCCATTTCTCTGGTCTATTTTGTCCTTTAACTAGAGTATCAACTCCATCTGTATGAATTTCAAAAGGTTTATTAAAATTAAATATTGACGTTGTCCAAATCCAACCTGGATCTCTGCCTAATTTAATTAAGTTAGCATGTACAGCATCACGCATCTCTGTTATTATATTAAAGTCGTTTTTATACTTCTCTTTAAAATTTCTATATTCTTCGTTGTCTGCAGATCTAAACAATCCACTACCGGCACTGTTTACTGCATTAATATAATCAAAGCAAATAAAACTTGCAGTCTCTTTTCCATCTTTATCAAAACTTGCCCAAATATCATTAATTTTTAAACGATCAGGATCCATATGTGCAATCTCTTCTGCAAACTTTGGTGTTATATAATTGTAAAAATCCTTAAGACCTGTTATTAGTGCAGGATCCACAAAATTATCATGTTCTACAGTTTCGTATAAATTTTCATTATAGAAGTAATCACTCATTCTACCCATCCATCAGCAGTAATGCTATCAGCATCAATTGTTGACTCTTCTAATCTAATTCCTTTTTGCCATGTTCTGTTATCAGACACATGATTTGCAAATGCTCTTTTTTGTTCATCATCTTCAAATCCTATCATACAAATAACTTGTTCGCTAACAATTTGATATTGTACTGTTGGTGTATTTGTCCAATTTGTATTGTCAAATGATGCTTGTTTACTTGATATTCTTTGCCCTTCAGAACCAGCTTTAAATCCAGCTAAATCAGCAAATGGTCCTATAAAAACCTTAGTATGATATATATTCATATGATTAATCTCCCTACGATTAGTAATATTTAGCCAAAAAAAATTAAATTAATTTAGAAACCCTTGTTTTATATGGGTTTTTTTAGCTAACTAAAGGTTGACAAGTAAGACGTCTTGCCGTATAATTAGTATATAAGTTAAACAAACAACGGAGTTAAATTATATGGCATATATTACAGCAGAAGACGTAAAAGCAGTAAGAAACGCATTAAAAGCTGAGTTTGGTAATAAGTTCAAATTTGGTGTTACTAAGCAACATCATTCAAGCGTAAACATTGTTGTTAAATCAGGACCTGCACCACTTGATACTTATGAGATGAAGAATCAAAGAGGTGATATGATGGCTAGCAATGGTAACTTTCAAGTAAATCATTATCATACACATATGTATGGTGAATTCCAAGGTTTCTTTGATAGGCTTTCAGAGATTGCACATACTGCACCAGGTTTAGCAGGTGGCAGAGAATGGTTTGATGATAGTGATGCAATGACAGATTATTTCAGTACTGCATACTACGTTAACATTGAAGTTGGAAAATACGACAAGCCTTACATTAACACAAGTAAATAAAGGAGATAAAAATGGGAATGAGTAATTATATTTTAGATAACGAAGACAAATTTTGGAACCTAGCAGACGAAACTATTATCGACTGTGAAGTGTTTGAACAATTTGTTAGTGCAATGAAGCCACAGCAAGATTTACTTCAAGGTTCACCTAGTATGCCAGAAAATGAAGTAGACTTTGAAAACATGCTAAGTGAAGCATGGTCAGAAAAGCAAAGTAAATACGCCTAATATGATAGAACATAAAAAAGACAACCCACACAAGGAAATAGGTAAACAAAAGTTTAGAGTTAAAACCTATTACACTGCATGGGTTGAATATGACGTTGTTGCTGATAATAAAGACGAAGCTATGGATAAAGTAATAGAACATGGTGGAATTGAGAAAATTGATTGGCAAGACGGATGTTTGGGAGATGCAGAAGTTTATGCATGTGACCACAATTTTGTAGAACATGATGATACTGTTAAAGTAGCAGAATGTGTTCCATACGAAGATACAGATATTGACACAGGTGAAGATGTATTAGACTATGATGATCCTGATTGGACCACTGATGAATTTAGATGGAAAATAAAGGTTGACAAGTAAGACGTCTTACTGTATACTATAAGTATAGACAATAAAGTTTATAACAACAAAACGGAGAATATAAAATGGCAACACGAATCGGAAACTTTATAGTATTTTTATTACTAACACTATTAACTTTAGGACTTTATCCTTTGTATTTTTGGATTACACTTACTAAAGAACGTAACGAATTACTTGAAAAAATATTAGTTCAAGTAAGTAAATAAAGGTTGACAAGTAAGACATCTTGCCGTATAATATAAGTATAAACAATAAAAAACAAGGAGAAGTAAATATGTATGAAGTAGCAGAGTTAAAGTTAATCGTGGAAAAAGCTAAAGCGGCAGCACAAACTGCATCTTTAAAATACTTAAATGAAGACTTGCAAGGTAAGGATAATTATCCTTGTGGATTTGCTTGGGTTAACATACACGGTGTTAAAGGTAATACTAAATTAGGCCGTAACATGAAAGCCGCTGGTATTAAACAAGACTACACTAAAGCATTTCAAATTTACAATCCAGGCGGTGTTAGTGTTCAAAATGTGGACGTTAAAGAAGCCGGAGCAGAAGCGGCAGCTGAAGTATTTACACAATACGGATTTAAAGCATATGCCGGCAGTAGGTTAGACTAATGATGGATGATGCTACAATTGCTTTGTACGAACGCAGAATAGATAATTGCGTTCGTGTTGCAAAGCAAGCAAAAAAAGGATCTTGGGCAGAGATCTTTTGGATGCAAACTGCAAATACAATTCTTAGAAAATTACGCAGAAATTCTTAAACTACCGGAGAAATACTATATGTTAGAAAATATTATAAAACTTGAAACTCTTTACAAAAGGGATACAAAAGGTAAAGTTCGTGTATGGGAAGTTGAGTATGGACAAGGTCCAAGGCTCCTAGCCGGAACACGTACTATAAGTGGAACACAAGATGGTCAGAAAGTGACTAGCGAGTGGAATATGAGTGCTCCAAAGAATGTAGGAAAAGCAAACGAAACAACCGCATTAAGTCAAGCAAAAGCTGAAGCCCAGGCATTATGGGATAAACGCATAGAAAAAGAGTACTTTAAAGATGTTGACAGCATCGACTCTTATGAGCAATTCAAGCCAATGCTTGCACATGATTACACTAAACGTCAACAGGATAGTGGATGGAGCCAACCTAAGTTAGATGGTATCCGTTGTGTAGTTGATAAGAATGGAATGTGGACCCGTAGTGGTAAGCCAATTAATAGTTGCCCACACATTTGGGATTCTCTAAAAGACTACATGGCAAAGAATCCAGATCATATCTTAGATGGCGAACTTTATAATCATGAACTAAAAGCAGACTTTAATAAAATCATTTCAATGGTTCGTAAAGTTAAAAGCACACCAGCTGATATCGAAGAAGCAAAAAGCATGGTGCAATATCATGTTTATGATATGTTTGATAAAAACGTACCTGATATGAAATTTATTAGTCGTGTAAAGCAGGCATACTTTGCTAAGAATGATTATGTGCATATTGTTGCAACAGACTTTGCAAGCACACAAGAAGAGCTTGATATACTGTACAGCGATTACACAGAGCAAGGCTACGAAGGTCAAATGGTGCGTAACGATACACCATATGAAAACAAACGTAGTAAGAACTTGCTAAAACGTAAAGAGTTCATTACAGAAGAATTTAAAGTGATCCAAGTACTAGAAGGACAAGGTAATTGGAGTGGGTATGCTAAAAAATTCGTACTAGAACTAGCTGATGGACGTCAGTTTGGAAGTGGTGTACGTGGACAGCAAGCACAATTAAAAGCACTATGGGAATCTAAAGATTCTGCAAAAGGTTTGCCAAGTTGGGCAACTTGCAGGTACTTTGATTTAACCCCAGATGGTGTTCCACGTTTTCCAGTAATTGTAGATTATGGGATTGGAGAACGTACAGACTAATGCCAGTTTCATATGGGATTGGATTATTCTTCTTAGGCTGTACCCTTACTATAATAGGATTGGGTATAGCTTACCATTATGGTAGTAAATCATTAGAAGAAAAAGATAAAAAAGATTAAAGACCCTTGTTTTATAAGGGTTTTTACTTCACGATTCAGGTTGACAATACCAAGAGTTCTTGCTATAATATATGTATAAGTTAAACAAAACAAAGGATATAAAAATGCAAAATGAAATGAACACATTGTTAGCAAGTATCAAGCAAGACTACATTAGATGGACTACCCAAGATGGTAAGAAAGAGCTTACAGGGTATAGCAAAGACCAAGTAGATAATTGGGATTCGTTAATGGAAGTTAAAGAAGGTAAAAAGTATATTAAGATTATCAGAGACAGAGGTGTTTGGGGTTTTGTTGTTAAAGAAGACGGTCCTAAATTTAAAAAAGGTGATATACTAAAAGCCGCAGGTTACAATGCACCAGCTACTAATGCCGCAAGGGGTAACATTTTTGAAGACTTTAGTGTTGCTTGGACCGGTCCACATTACTTAAAATAGAACAGAGGAAACGGATATGACAATTGTAGAAAAAGCAGATCTTTTCGCTAGTGTTGCACACGGTGCAATTGGTCAAAAACGTAAGTACAGTCATGACGATTATATTGTACATCCACGTAGAGTAGCTAAAACAGTTACTGACATTGGTGGTACTGACGATATGATCGCCGCGGCATTGCTACACGATGTCATTGAGGATACTGCTATAACTGGTCCTATGATCATGGAAGCATTTGGTGCTTCTATATTTAAACTTGTTGTAGAGTTAACTGATGTAAGTAAGCCAGAAGATGGTAATCGTAAAGTACGTAAGAACATTGATGCTACACGTTTAAGTTTCGCTAGCCGAGATGCACAAATAATCAAACTTGCTGATCTTATTGATAACAGTAACGACATAGAAGCAAACGATCCTAACTTTTCCAAAGTCTTTCTTAAAGAGAAAGCACACCTTTTAGATGTGATGGATAAGGTACACGATCATGAGCTTCAATCAATAGCTAGAGCAAACATTGGAGGTAAATAGTTACATGGAATTAGATTTTATTATAGTAATGGGTGTGTTCACAGTTTGTTGTGCCTACTTTAATTGGAAAAGTGGATACAGGGCTGGTGTAGCTCGCGGCATGGAAACAACGTTAAAGTTGTTAGAAGGCGAAGGCTATATCAAAATCGTAAATGACGAGATTATCGGTGTTGAAAAGAAAGTCTCTGAAATACGAAATGAATCATAATCTATTCACATACGAAAAACTAGATGAGTTTCAGCAACAAGGTAAATGGCCTATTGTTGATTCTCATTTGTTATCTACTAAATATAAAGACAGATGGGAAGTAGCAGAACGTTTATTTAAGGACGTTAATAAAGAATTTTTTATTAGACTTAATGAACATGATGAATTTTCTATAAACCAAACAGCTGATCCAAAAATTCCACATAAAAGTTATTCCTATCATCATTCTGGATCAGTGTTTAGTTATGACAATGACTTTATGGCAGGACCTACACAATGGGCATTAGACATTAAGCCTACTGAGGTAGTAGAACGTAGTAAGGTTTACATATATGATTGGACAGCAGATAATATAAAAGAAAGTTCTCCAGAGTTTGATTACTTTGTAGAAATGCATAAAGATTTTAAACCAGTACTAGATTATTATTTAAATGAGTGCTATTCAGATCAACAAGATATAATAGAAAAAACTCTTTACAAACTAATGATAATACGTTATAATAATCCTAGTGCTACAGAAGAAAACATAGTTGAACATCGAAAATGGAATACAGAAAGATTTGGAGATGAACACTTTGACGAAACATTAGGCGGTTTGCACTTAGGTGAAAACTATTCTGAATTTAGAGCAAAAAATGAAACAACAAATGAATGGGAAATTATTACTGAATTAACGGAAGATAAGAAAATGTGGATGCATGGAGAACATGCACAACAAAGTGGCTGGATTCCTACAACACATGGAATGTCACATAACCCACAACCAGATCTTAAAGATCGTTACAGTATAATTTTTGATTTACAAGCAAGATACAAATAGGAGATATTATGATAATACCAACAGTAATTGAATCAACAGGACGCGGCGAACGTGCATACGATATTTACAGTCGTTTGCTTAAAGATCGAATTGTAATGCTTAATGGCGAAGTTAACGACCATACTGCAAATTTAGTAGTTGCACAGATGTTATTTTTAGAATCACAGAATAGTAGTGAAGATATTAATTTCTATATTAATAGTCCAGGCGGTGCAGTTACAGCCGGTCTAGGTGTATACGATACTATGCAGTTTATTAAATCTCCAGTCAGTACAATTGTAATGGGGCAAGCGTGTAGCATGGGATCATTCCTAGCTATGGCAGGCGAACCAGGTAAACGTTTTGTATTACCTAACTCACGTACAATGATTCACCAACCAAGTGGTGGTGCAGGTGGCCAAGCTACAGATATGGAAATACAAGTTAAAGAAATTCTTAAGATGAAGAAGTCGTTAACAGAAATTTATGTTAAGCATAACAGCAAAGGTAAAACTTACGACGAACTTGTAGAAGCTATGGAACGTGACAATTTTATGTCAGCTAAAGAGGCAGTAGAATTTGGGCTAGCCGATAAAGTCATAGAACGAAAACTGTAGTTAACTAACTATGTCTATGTATAAATAGTAGTATGAAGATACATGACATACTAGAATCACAAACACTAGAAGAGGGTCCAAACGATCCTCATATATTCAAAGCAGTATTCCTTGCCGGCGGACCCGGTTCTGGAAAGAGCTTTGTCGCTAATAAAATGTTAGGCGGCACTGGTCTAAAAGCAATAGACAGTGACATGATATACGAGTACATGGCTGATAAACAAGGTTTAGATTTATCAGATCCTGAACAAGTAGCGAGTGATGCTGGGCAAGAAGTGCGTAACCACGCAAAACATCTTGCCACTAAACGAAGAAACATATATCTGGATGGACGACTTGGTGTTATTATTGATGGCACTGGCAAAGACGTTAATAGTGTAAAAACAGCCCAGGAAAACCTTAGAAAAATAGGATATGAAAGTATGATGATCTTTGTTAATACAAACCTACAAGTAGCACAAGAACGTAATGCTAAAAGAGCTAGAACTATTCCAGCAGAAATGGTCAAAACGATGTGGCAAAGCGTTCAAAACAATATAATGAAATTTCAACAAATTTTCGGAGCAAGTAATTTTCATGTTGTTGACAATAGCGGTGGACTAGAAGATCCATCAAGATCAGAAAACTTCGAACACGTATATAAGTCAGTTCAAAAGTTTCTGAACAATCCCCCGACAGCAAGAGCCGCTAAGGCTTGGTTAGTTACAGCTAATAGTAGTAAACTATAGTTATAAGCAACCTTAGTAATAAAATAAATAGTAAGCAGTTTAAAATATAATAACTGCTACAGTTGAGAAAGAATTATATGTATACATACAGTGCAAAATTGATTAGAGTAATAAACGGAGACACTTTAGATTTAGAAATAGATTTAGGGTTTGACCTTTCTATAACACAAAGGTTAAAACTACATGGAGTAAACGCACCTGATTCTAGATCAATGGATATAGAAGTTAAACAAAAAGGTATTGATGCTAAACAGCGTCTAATAGACTTACTTACAAAAGAATTTAAGGTTACAACTATCCTTAACAAGCGAGGAAAGTACGGTAGAATTCTGGGATTTATATATGTCACAGATACAACCGGAAAAGAAATTAACGTTGGTGAATTGATGGTCGAGGAAGGTCACGCAATTCACTACACACAAGGAAAATAGTATGAGGTATTTTGGTTACTGGACAGTTTTTGTTGCACTTTCGATTAGTGCTGTGGCGGCCTACTACAGCATTGTTGGACTGGTAGCAATTTTTGCCAGTGCCATAATACCAATTATTATTATGGGTACCGTCTTAGAGATTGGTAAACTTACATCAGCAGTGTGGTTACATTTACACTGGCGAGAGGCACCCATACTTATTAAGACGTATCTTACTGTGGCCGTGCTTATGCTTATGCTTATTACAAGTATGGGTATTTTTGGCTTCTTATCTAAAGCACACATAGAACAAACTAGCCAAGCCACAGAGAACGTTGCACAAATAGAACGAATAGACGAAAGTATTGTGCGACAAAAACTAATTATTACTAAAGCAGATACACAAATTGATAAACTTGAAAATACAGATAATTCAAAAGATGAAGGAATTCAATCAAAAATAGAAGTAGAACAAAATAGAATCAATACAGCATACGCAGGTGTGCAACCATCAATTGATGAACAAAATGCAATTATTACAAAAGAAGAAGAAACCCAAAAATCATCATTAGCACCCTTTGAAAGACAATTAGTTGAAATAGATAAGCAGTTAGCAACTATTGAAGAATATATTGCTAACAACGAAATCAAAAAATTACAAGGATTAATTGGTGCATCGCAAGATGGACGTTATGGAACAAAGACTGCAAACGCAGTAACAGAATATAGAGAGTCTAAAGAAAAGAATAGACGTATGGTTTTGTATCAACTAAATAATATTAGAGAACAAGACAGTACAGTAACAACAGAAGCTAGGGTAGAAATTAAAAGACTTAGAGGTATTGCAGAACAACAGATTGCAGACTCTAATGTATTAATTACAAGACTTAGATCACAATTGGGACAAGGACAGCTAGTAGATAGTACAGAGAACATTACAACACAACGTACTATTATAACTACAGCCGAAGACACACTTGACAGTTTATACACAGACAAGTTTAGTTTAGAAGGCGAAAGTAGACAATTAGAAGCTGAAGTTGGACCTGTAAAATATATTGCAGAATTAATATGGGGAACAGACCCAACTAGAAACATGCTAGATGATGCAGTTCGCTTTGTTATATTAATGCTTGTATTAGTATTTGACCCACTAGCTATTGTACTTGTAATATCGGGTATAACTCTAGTAGAAAGGTTTCCCCGGAAAGCTAAGAAACCTAAAAAGGTAATATATGAAGAAGAAGACAAAGTTTCAGAAGATATCGTCCACGTGGAAGATGCTATTGAGACTGAAGAAATTGAAGAAGATAAACCCAGTATTGAGATTCAAGATGAAATACCTAAAGAAGAAGTAATACACTTAGACAACGAAGGTAAATCATACACAATTGATGAAACGGGCTCACGCAAGTATCTAATAGATAATCAACAATACGATCTAAATAACAATGCAAGAAAAACTTTAAAAAAGGAAAAAAATGAACTGGTAAATAAAATAGTAGCAGAAATGCGTAGTACAGGCAGTTGGCCTGGAGCAGGTTACTTATCAGACGATGGTGTAATCAAGAAACGAATAGAAGATATATTTGCAGATGATGCTTCATTAGAGTTAAAAGAGTTAATAGCTAAAGCAGACTCAGCAGTGTTAAACGAAGTATACAAAGAAATTATAAAAGATACTAGAGATGAAAATTGACAACGATAGTTACACAGTAACACCCCCAGACTTAATGATGACAGAACACGGAATAGGTATTCTTATTTCGTCTACAAACGAAGAACTAATTGATGATGTTAAACATCTGTTTGAAAAGTTCATAGTTACTAGTGTTGTTTTTATGGTCCAAAAACAAAAAACAAATGCAGTAACCTTACCATGGATGTGGAATGTATCTAAAACATGTGATTTTATGATAATTGATGTTGATACTTGTGCATGGGAAGATATTATGGCTGGACTTCTAAGGTCAACAGACCAACCAAATACTGTCCTATTTTATAGTGATAAGTATAAGAGAAGGGAGACGGTAAAATTGATAAACGCAACAGGTACAAATATAGTAGTGAGAACAACAGAAGATATAAACAATTATATTAAGGTTCAAATGAGCTCAGAGTATTTTGATGAAATCTAATTCTTCGGATGCTATTCAATGCAATTTTTGCAGTAAAGACACAACACAAGTTAAAAAACTACTAGCTGGCGAAAACCATACACATATATGTAGTGATTGTGTGGAACTTTGTTATGGCATTATTAAGAATGAAACAGTTAAAGTATCTAACACTATTCAAAAGAAAACTAAAAACGTTATACCTACTCCAAAAGGAATTCACAACCATTTAAACAAATATGTTATTAGTCAAGATCATGCCAAGAAAACATTAAGTGTTGCAATGTATAATCATTATAAAAGAATTAGCAGTAAAACAAATACAACTCTACAAAAAAGTAACGTGTTAATAGCCGGTCCAACAGGAACAGGCAAAACACTAATGGCACAAACATTAGCTAAGTTTTTAGATGTTCCATTTGTAATTACTGATGCAACAGTTATCACTGAAAGCGGATATGCTGGCGATGATGCAGAAGTATTAATTCATAAACTATTTGCCGCAGCAGACTTTGATATTGATAGATGTCAACGAGGTATTATATACGTAGACGAGATTGATAAAAAAGCCAAGCGAAATGACTATGTTAGCTTGAGCAGAGACGTTTCTGGAGAAGGAGTCCAACAGAGCCTTTTAAAGCTCATGGAAGGTACACATGTACAGGTTCCGAACAAACCGACACATAACCCGGAGAAGGTGACAATCGACACCACAAACATACTATTTGTAGTAGGTGGAGCCTTCGTTGGCCTACAAGATGTTGTGCTTAACCGACTCGGTAAGTCAAAGATAGGATTTAACGACGGTCTAGACACCAAGGTAAAAGACTGGCAACGACACTTACAAACACGTGATTTAGTAAAGTATGGGTTAATACCCGAATTTATAGGTAGACTTCCTAGTGTGAATGTGTTAAACTTATTAAGTAAAGAAGATTTAGTACAGATACTGACAGAACCCACAGATAGTATTATTGATCAAATAAAAGACTTATTTTTACTTGACAAAGTACAAATAGAGTTTACAATAAGTGCATTGGAAGAAGTAGCAACTATTGCAATAGACGAAGAAATGGGTGCTAGAGGATTACGTAAAATTTTAGACGAAGCGTTATTAAACATACAATATGAACTACCAGAATTATATGACAAAGGCATTAGAAAAATTATTATTAATGAGCAAGTTATTCAACAAAAAGCAGAACCAATTTTAATTAAGAGCACAAACGAAGTTGAATAATAAAAATTTTAAAAAGAGAGACATCGGTCCAAAAGTAATAGCAAATGACCGAATCAGGGCAAAGACTGTAAGAGTTTCTTTTCCAGATGGAACAAGCCAGATTCTATCTTTAGGAGATGCGTTGCATAATGCAAATAAGTTAGAATTAGATCTAGTGTTGATCACTGAAACAGCAGATCCACCAGTTACTAAAATAACTGACTTAGCTAAGTACATTTATGCATCAAAACAAAAAGACAAATTGGCAAAACGAAAGCAACGTGAAAGCGTTGTTGAGACTAAGGAAATACGTTTAGGAATTAACATCGATAAGGGTGATTTAATTACTAAAGCTAACCAAGCACGTAAGTTCTTAGATAAAAATAACAAAGTAACAGTTACCATTATTTTAAAAGGTAGAGAGCGAGGAAAGAGCGACAGAGCTAAAGAATTGCTAAATACATTTGCCGACACACTAGGTGTTGAATATGAAAATATTAGCATACAAAATAACAGAGTATCTGGGAAAATATAGAATAAAATATGTCAAACAATAATCACAAAGATAACAAAGGCGGAAAAGGCCTAAGTGTGGAAGTTCGAAATAATAATGTAGAACAGGCACTAAGAAGACTAAAGAAAATGATTGCCAAAGACGGAATCATGCAAACATTAAGAGATCGTAAACATTTTGTTACTAACACAGAAAAACGACTAAAAGCTCAATCAGCTGCTGCCGCAAGGCATCGTAGACGTATTTCTGATAGCAAATACGATTAATACAGAATTTGTTCAAATAATTGGATAAATAATTGTGCAACAAACACAGAGTGAGTTGCACTTAGGAATGCCGAAAGGGTTCCGAAAATCTTGCTTAACAAAGGAGAACAATTATGACAAGACTAACAACACTAAACCTACCAGATTTTTACAAAGCCACTATTGGTTTTGATAGAATGTTTGATGAGATGCAAAACGCATTTACACCAAATACATCAGGCGGGTATCCACCTTACAATATCGTAAAAGTAAACGAAACAAGCTATGCAATTAGTTTAGCAGTAGCTGGTTTTAACAAAGACGATATTAAAGTGGAACAAGATGGAAACACACTTTTTATCTCAGCTGAAGATACTTCAGAAGAAGATGAGAAGGAATATCTACATAAGGGTATTGCAACTAGAAGCTTTAAAAGAGAATTTAGTTTAGCAGATTACGTAGATGTTACTGGAGCAAAACAAACTGACGGAATATTAGAAGTCACGTTAGAACAAAATATTCCAGATGAAAAGAAACCACGTAATATTAAAATTGGATAACAGGTAAAACAATGACTCAAGCATCACACGAAGACGTAGCAGAACATATTAAATTAAAATCGCCACCTAAGTACAATGTGATTTTAATGAATGACGAAGCTACTCCTCAGGAATTTGTAACAAACGTTTTACGTGCTATTTTTAATAGAACAGCAGACGAGGCAGAAGCCGTGATGCTTGAAGTCCATAACAAGGGCCGAGGCATAGCAGGAACATACAGTTACGAAGTAGCTGAACAAAAATGCGTTGAAACAATTACTGACGCAAGACGAAATAGTTACCCATTAGACGTAACTTTAGAGAAATCAGAATAAATTAAACAATGAAAATAGCAATCACGCAACGTGTGATTGACTTTCGAAACGGCCCATATGACAGCTTAGATCATGGATTCTACAGCATGTTTGCAGGGCATACATTGCGACCAATTCCAAATAATTTAGAACACTATCAAACAGAACTAGTAGTTAATAGCGATTTGGTAGTTTTTACGGGCGGCAATAGTATGATACCGGGTAACTGGCAATACAATGAAGACCGGCTACGTATAGAAAAACACACGTTAGATTTAGCAAAACTTTACAATAAACCAATACTAGGAATCAGTCGAGGATGTCAGTTCCTAACTGTAAGTCTTGGTGGCAGTATCAAAGAAAACGGTAGACACACGGAAGATCATAGCGTATACTATAATAACAGTGAAGTAATGGTTCATAGTAGACATGAAGAAGTACTAAACAGTATTCCTCCAGGTGCTACATGCCTTGCTACTGATAGTGAAGGTTATTGCGAAAGTTGGAAATTAGATAACATATTAACTGTACTTTGGCACCCTGAAAGAATGAATACACATTGGCTTCCATACGAAGCCTATAATATACTAGGATTATAACATGGATAAAGTAGGAATTACATTCAGTACATTTGACTTACTTCATGCAGGACACATCGGCATGTTAAGAGAGGCAAGAGCTAATTGCGATTATCTTATTGTAGGTTTACAAAGTGACCCAACAATTGATCGCCCAGATACAAAAAATAGACCAATACAAACAATGGTAGAACGTTATGCACAACTTAATGCATTAAAGTTCGTTGACGA
>MEHZ011519786.1_pt1 | contig 46055 bp, 32 predicted proteins | sample 897221 | NCBI WGS metagenome assembly MEHZ01 (sample SAMN05514161, study PRJNA337945) | marine metagenome | isolation source: marine surface water | place: Arctic Ocean | collected 2007-12-13 | reverse complement strand
CCAGTGTTGTTGCCGCCGGTGTTGTTGCCGCCAGTGTTGTTGCCGCCGGTGTTGTTGCCGCCGGTGTTGTTGCCGCCGGTGTTGTTGCCGCCAGTGTTGTTCGCACTTTGAGCGATCCACCATGCAGACAAATCAGGTTCATATTCGACATCGAGCAGCAATGTGTCGCTGACTGAACCGGCATTGGTGACGTCGATTGTGTAGTTCTCAGTGGCCCCAGCATCCATCATGGCAAGCGAAGTGCCCATGGTGTCGAATCCAAGGAGGGGTGAATAAGAGGGCGCGACGCTAACATACACCGTAATCATCGAAGTGATGCCTTGATCTGGCTCAGTGACATGAACATTAAATGAGCCGCTGTCTGCGGGCACGGCACCAGTGGAAAGCTGGATCACCACAGTGGTGTTCCGACTCCACGTAGGGAAGACGTTTGAGACAACATCTTCGCTGGCGTTGACGGCCCAAACAGCGGATAAGCCGCTCGAATCGATGGAAATGTTGTACGATTCAATCGACGAGCCATTGTTTTCAATTTCAAGGGTCACGTTTGTTGACTCTCCAGCTTGGAGGACAGCATGGTGTGTGTCTACGTCAAGCAAAATAGCGCTGTGCGCTGAAGCAGGCATTGCCAACGGAGCAAGGCTTGCCATGACCAGGATGAAGACAAAGGCCACGGCGCGAGGGGAGCGAGACGACATAAGACCAAGTCAAGCCACCAATGCATACCACTTGAGTGAATCGGCCCTACGGGCCGTCAAAAAACGACTTTAAGGGCTAAAATTAGACCATCAATTCTGGAGGAGATTCAGCCGTTGTTCATCAATAAGTTCCCAAGGAAATGTTCCGTTTACGCCTGGTGTGCGACCGAAGTGACCACCGGCAGCTGTCACCGAGTAAATGGGACGAAGTAAGTTCAAATCCTGAGCAATGGCACCGGGCCTAAAGTCAAAGGTTGAACGCACACGTTGTGTTATCTCTCGATCAGCCAATGCTGATGTCCCAAAGGTCTCGACTCGAACACTGACAGGTTCAGCAACACCGATGACGTAAGCCAGTTGAATCTCACACCGTTCGGCGATGCCTGCAGCAACCACGTGCTTTGCAGCCCAACGAGCGGCGTATGCTGCAGATCGATCAACTTTCGAGGGGTCTTTTCCAGAGAAAGCACCACCACCATGACGGCCCATGCCCCCATAGGTGTCAACAATGATTTTCCTTCCAGTCAAGCCTGCGTCAGAATATGGACCTCCTGGGTCTGCGAACCGGCCTGTTCCATTAACGACAAGCGTGTAGTTCTGATCCAGCAACTCTGAAGGGATGGCGTGTTCGACAACATGTCGGCGTATTTCGCTGCGAACATGGGCGAGTTCTTCGACTTCTGAGCCACCGAATTGATCTTTGAGAGCCTTATCGTGTTGTATCGCGATGATGACGGTATGAACCCTTGACACAGCATCGCTTTCGTCATATTCCACCGTGACCTGAGATTTTCCATCCGGCCGAACCCAAGGCAGAATACCTTCTTCGCGAACTGCGGTCAAGCGGCGTGTAAGCCGTTGCGAAAGGGCTGCTGCGAGTGGAAAGTACCGGCCCTTGAGGCTCTCAAATGCTTCGGTTTCTGTGCAGGCATAGCCGAACATCAAGCCTTGATCGCCAGCACCTTGCGAGAGACCATCCTTGTTCACACCTTGAGCGATGTTGGATGACTGAGTGGTGATGTGGACCTGAACTTCAGTCCACTTTGAGGACGCCGCATCCATACCGATGTCATGTGAATCATACCCCACTTTAAGGGCGGCTTTACGGGCCACTGCTTCATAATCAGGAGCGCTTCCATCGAGGGAAACTTCGCCAGCGAGAACAATCAATCCCATCTCTTCTTTTCCTTTCACGCAGGTTTCAACCGCAACACGAGCGTTTGCATCAACCGCCAAGCAGGCATCGACAATAGCATCGGAGATGGTGTCACACAATTTGTCAGGGTGCCCGCAGGTCACGGATTCGGAAGAGAACAAGTCGCCTGTCATGCATCCGCGCCTCAACCGGCGGTATATGAATGCAACGCCTATTCCGCACCCCACTTATTCCTAAAGAGAATAAAAGGAGCGTTTATACCCCATTTGGCACGAACGACGCTTGTGATTGAAACGAATGGTTGATGGCCTACACACGACGCCGTCGATGCATGACCACCTGGGTTGCCACCGCATATCGAACACATACCTTGGGCCAAATTCAAGCGGAAGGGGCTGATTTGATCGGTCAAGTTGTCACCGTCGCAGGATTCATGGAGGCGAACCGTGGCAAGGGCGCCATCTGCTTTGTTGATTTGCGTGACGGAACTGGCACAACTCAAATTTTCCTTAAGGGCGACAATGTTGGTGATGAAGCACTGGACTTGGTCCAGCGGATGACCCGTGAATCAACGCTCCAATTCACTGGAACTGTCTCACAAAAGCGCCCTCCAAAGGCCAAAGAAGGCGAACCAACCCCGCCTCCCGCCTACGAAGTTGTTGCTGCTTCTGTTGTCGTTATTGCTCGAGCTGAAGCACCCCTTCCACTCGGCGTAACCGACACCGTCCACGTAGCCCTTGATACACGGCTTGACAATCGATTCCTCGATTTGCGCCGTGCTCACGTCAACGCCATGTTCCGCCTGCGGGGCAAGGTGCTTCAATACGGTCGAGAGGCTTTGATTTCGGAAGGATTTTTTGAAACCCACACGCCCAAGATCGTTGCAACAGCGACCGAAGGTGGTACGGACTTGTTTCCAATGATGTACTTCGATACTCCAGCGTTCCTAAACCAATCACCACAGTTGTTCAAGCAACTGTGCATGTCTGGTGGATTGGAAAGGGTGTTCGAAGTTGGACCCGCATTCCGAGCCGAGAAGCACGATACATACCGGCACCTCAACGAATTCATCTCCTTTGATATTGAAACATCTTGGGCCAATGACGATGATGTGATGGGCGTGCTAGAGCGAATGATTCACCACATCTGGAAGTCTGTTGCCACTGATGAAGCGTGCATTGCTCACATCGACACCATCAACGCATATCGTGCCAGCCAAGAGGAGGAGGCAATCGAAGTCATCGTACCTGAACTGCCCTTCCCTCGCCTCTCGTACTGCGATGCTATTGCCACAATCAAAGCCAAAGGTGGTTCGATTGAATGGGGCGATGACATCGATGCAGAAAATTCTGATTTGCTGGCTGACGACCTGCCGCAATTCTACTTCCTTCCTCGCTGGCCAATGGAACTTAAGCCCTTTTACATCCACCATGTCGATGGGGAAATGGGAAGCACTGGAAAGCAACTTAGTCGAGGATTTGACCTCAACTTTGGTCGCGATGAACTTACTTCTGGAGGCCAACGTGAGCATCGCATCGATGTCCTGATCGAGAACCTCAAGGACATGGAGTTAGATCCAGAAGAATTCGAATTTTATGTGGCTGGTTTCCGTCATGGAGTCCCACCTCATGCAGGTTGGGGGCTCGGTGTTGAGCGGATCCTCATGAAACTCACAGGTGCAAAGAACGTGCGGGAAACAGTGTTGTTCCCACGTGATCGACGCCGAGTGAGCCCCTGATTTGAAAGGGCGAGCCTTCAAGAACCTCCCCCCGATGGGCGAGATATGCACGAACTCATCTATTTCGACTCACCAGGCTACGCTGAACCAATCCGCTTTTGCTTGGAAATTTCCCAAGTACCATGGAAGAACACAACCGTCGATTGGGATGGTTACCTCGCTCTCAAGAACAATGGCGAATTGCCTTGGGGCTTCTTGCCGATCTTGAAAACCCCTCAAGGCACACTGGCGGAATCAAACGCTTTAGTGCGCTACGCAGCAGCCGTTGCAGGCCTTGAGCCCGAGGACCTCTTTGTCCGAGGAAAAGTGGATGAACTCATCGAACTGATGAATGGATGGCGTGCTGATTTATCCCCGACCTTCTACATCGACGACCTCGATGAGAAAATCGCTGCCCGCAAAGCCCTGTTTGCTGAAGACGGGAAAGTCCACCTCGGACTTTTGGACCTCGAAAAGATCTACACGGCTTCGGCTACTGGCTGGCTCGCTGGTACGGAGGACATGACGCTAGCCGATGTCCAAGCTTTCATGAACGTCTTCATGATGTTCTCAGGGCAGTTTGACGGAATCGATGCCACGATGTTACAACCTTACCCTGGGTTGCTCAAGTTCCATGACTTTATGGCCAACGATGAACGGGTGAAAGCCTACTACGATTACGAAGACGAACTGCGTTGGGTGTTCAAACCCGGTGCATTCGCTACCAAGTAAGTTCAAACCAAGTCTTCAGGTTCGTCCCGTGAAGTGAAGCGGGCCACATTGCCGGCTGCATCGATCACGAACTTCGCAAAGTTCCAACGAACATCGCCCGTGTAACCACTGGAATCAGATGATGTGGAAAGGGTCTGGAAAAGCGGAGCAGCCTCATCACCTTTGACGTCAATTTTTGCCATTAGAGGGAAATTAACGTTGAATTTGGATTCAGTGAATGAACAGATTTCTTCATGTGTGCCTGGTTCTTGAGCACCATATTGGTTGCATGGGAAGCCAACAACGGTCACTCCGTCTTGTGTCGAAAGTGTTTGCAAACCAGCGTATTGCCGAGTGAAACCACAGGCGCTTGCAACGTTTACAACGACCCAAGAAGAGGTTGTGTCATCACCAAGGTGTCGCAGGGTGGTTGCTTCGCCGTTCATGTTTAGAAATTCGATGTCGAGGGGATTGGTCATGATGTTACGCAGATGTGCACCTCTCTTGAACTCTTGCCGGTTTGAGGCAAGGGTGATAGGCGGGGGGCGGTCAAAGCCGTTCATGGGCGTCGACCGAATGCAATGGGGAGCCGAAGACTGGCAATTCGCAGACCTCCACATGCCTGACGACCCATCTCCGTTCAAGAACGCCGCAGGGACGCCATGCGTGATGCTCATCCATGGAGGATTCTGGAAGACTGAGTGGACGAGCGACTTAATGCGACCCATTGCTGATGATTTGGCAGAAGCTGGAATCGCTGCTTGGAACATCGAGTTCAAACGATGGAGTGAGGACGATGAAGGCGTATGGATGGACACACTTTCTGATGTGCTTCGCGCATGGGGTCAACTGGCCCTGCTCCCAGGCATCGACGTCAGACGTTCAATGATCATGGGCCATTCTGCTGGAGGTCATCTGGCGTTGATGCTGGCTGCTAAGGCCGAGCGACGCCCATTGCTAACCATTGCTCAAGCACCCATCACAGATTTGATCGGTGCAGACAGGGCCAACCTTTCTGATGACGGGGACGCTGTACGAAAGTGGATCGGATCGACCCCTGAAGAGTCCCCTGAGTTGTGGCGTCAATTGAATCCAGTGGACAACCCCGCTGACGCAGCCATCCTCCTTGTTCATGGTAAACGGGATGTGGACGTGCCAAAGGAACAATCCGAAACCTATGCGAGGGTCATGAAAGCCAAAGGCGTTGAAGTTCAGAAACTCTGGCTCCCTGGTGACCACTATTCCATCATTGATGTGGCCAGCGATGATTGGCTGGTCCAACTGAACGCCATTCAGGATTGGCTTTGAACGGCCATCCCAAGACCTATGACGAAGCACCTACTGCGGTTGGTATGGACCTGCTCGGAGATGACTTCCCCTACGCCGCAACGGCACTTCAAGGAAAGCACGCATTGGTATGCGGTGCGAGCAAAGGCATCGGGGAAGCCACTGCCAAAATGATGGCAAAGGCTGGAGCAAACGTCACCGTGTGCGCTCGCAACACAGAGGCACTCGCTGCTTTGTGCGCCGAACTTTCTGAACTTGGTCCGGGTGAGCACACGAGCTTACCCCTTGACCTCGAAGACAGCGATGCAATCATCGCAGCCATTCCAGTCCTTCTCGAACAAAGAGGCCCGGTTCATATATTGATCAACAATGCAGCAGGCCCACCCGGTGGTCCATTGCTTTCGAACACCCTCGATGAATTTGAAGCACCATTCAAACGTCATCTCTATGCGGCTCACACATTGACCCAACTCCTCGCACCAGGCATGGAAGAAGTCGGCTATGGACGCATCATCCAAATCATCTCCACCTCAGTCAAAGAGCCAATTCCAAACATTGGTTTGTCAAACACTCTTCGTGGTGCTGTGGCTTCGTGGGCCAAGACTCTGTCCCGTGAATTGGCACCGTGCATCACCATCAACAACGTGCTCCCTGGGTTCACAAACACGGGCCGGCTCGGATCTTTAGCAGCATCGATTCAAGAACGAACTGGAAAGTCGCTTGATGAAGTCCAATCTGGTTGGTTGAGTCAAGTTCCTATCGAACGCTTGATCGATCCCTTGGAAACAGCATCCGCAATTTCCTTTTTGGCACTGCCAGCATCAGGTGGCATCCGCGGGGTCAGCCTTGCAGTTGACGGTGGACGGCTCCGAAGCATCTGATCATCGGCGTATGTCAAACCACACCGGGTAGTGATCCGAAACACTGCTGTTGTTGAACACTTCATCGATGCCCCAAACGCCCGTGAGACGACCGCTAAGATCGCCGTTGGTTAGAATCCGGTCGTACGCACATGAGCTCTGAGCGACGGTGGTGTCGGCATCGTTGCCAACCAGCCAAGTGTAATTCCCCCCGGCCAGTGCAGAATTGGCAAGGTCTTGTTCAGAAGCATACGAACAATCGGCGTTGAAGTCACCTAGCAAAACCAGATCTTCTTCATCCGGATGTTCAGCAAGGTAGGTTGTGGCAACCTCATTCATGGCATTGATCTCCTCCATTGCCGCTGCAGGTTTGGTGTGGACTGTAATGAGGCTCAAATCGAATGAGGTCGGCTGACCAGTGGCGTTCAGCAAAGCGAACTGGGCTTGGAATGGCTCACGCTGGAAAAGGTCTTTTTCGCTGTCGTTGAACAACGAACCATTGCCAATTGGTTCAAACACAGTGGTGTTGTAATAGAAGGCATACTGCTCTTGTGAGGTTCGATCGTCTTCTTGCTGACCTGAACGAGGGCTAAGCACCATGGCCCATTCGGCTTCACTCTCATTGTTGATGGCGTCGAGGAAATCATACGGGACGGTTTGATCGATGTCCTTGATTTCTTGAATGGCAACGAGGTCGTAACGTAAGACGGTGTCAACCAGCACAGAAATGACCTCAGGTTTGCCCATTTTGGTTTCGCCGAACACCTTGATGTTGAAGGTTGCAATCCGGGCGACTTCCGACCGATTCAACTCGGGAGAGCGAGCATCATCCTCGCCACCCGGCGATGTGGAATTCATGCTGGTGTTCTCAACTTCGACAGGAACGGCAACATAGACGACTTGAGCATCATCATGGGTGAGCATTGTTTGCAGAGCCAGCGGTGCAAGGATCAGGATTGCTGCAAAACTGAGCCCCTGCAAGTAACCATCGTACTTACCCATAGCAGGGGCTAACGCCCCGTGCGTATGAAGGTTCATCGAAAGGAGGGCCCAAGAGATATGTTCTTGACGCGGAGGACCCGCCGTCGAACATGGACGGCGAGGTAACACCTGACCAAGCTCGGCGGATTTTGGACATGCTCACCGAGGGTGGGGCGATGGAAGACATCAACACGTCACTCGCACTTCGACTCATTCCGCTCGCCGTTGAATTGGAAGACCAAGCGCTTGCTGACCGCTTGCTCGAGCATGCAAAAACCAATGCCACCGACAGCGTCGAAGAAGGCTGGGCTGCGTTTGAACAACTGAAAATGGAAGACGCTACCATCGATGCGTTATCAGAACTCTCCGCCCAATCAGAAACCATCGATTCAGGCGAAGCACTGGCCGCTGCAGTTTCCCATCACGTCGCTTTGATTCACATGGCCAACGAATCCTATGAAGAAGCACAAATGTTCGCCAACCGTTCACTGCGTCTGCGAGAGATGGTGAAGGACAACAGTGGCCTTGTGTATGGTTTGGCTTTGGTTGAGGCTCTCGCTAAGAAGCAGCACAACCACGAAACAGCGCTCGTTCACGGGTCAAGGCGCATTGAATTGCTGATTGATTTGAAAGACGAGGAAGGGCAGATGGAAGCCATGGCCGACATGGGTCACAGTCAAGCAACCCTCGGGCAGTTTGATGCCGCCAAAGATTTGTACGGTCAATCCCTTGATTTGGCACTCGTCCTCGAAGATCTCTCCGGCCAACTGGTTGCTCGTTGGGGACTGGCAGACATAGCAGAAATCGAAGAAGATTACGAAACTGCAATGCTCCAACTCTCCGATTGCCTTCACGCCTTCATCAACGCTGGCCTTCCGACGCCCCTCGCTGTGCGTGAACGAATAGAAGCCCTCACGAGTTTCAAGCCCCCGGCCAGGAAAGAGTGAAACTTTGACCCCTTGGTTCAACCAATTCCGCCACACTCGTTATGATGTGGCTTCGACTGGAATGACTGGTGCCACCTATGGACCACGACATCTTCTTCTCCATCAGCCAGACCCCGGATGCTGCGGGTCAAGTGCCTTCAGAGAACGAAATGTTCACCCACTATTTCCAACAGCTGGAGTGTGCAGATCGCCTTGGCTTTGGCGTCGGATGGATTGCTCAGGCCCACCTCTCCACTGAGACACAAAAGAGCAATTCCCGCCCAGTAGTACCTCATTGGCAAGGTGAGGTCGGCCTCTGTACGGATTTCCCACAACTGGCCATGGAATCGTTCCGAAGAACACGTTCGATTGAAATCGGTAGCGCTGTTGTGTCGATATTAGCCTCAGGCGGACCGATTGCTCAGGCAGAACGAATTGCCAACACACTCCAACTGCACGGCTTGGATCCAAATGAAACTCGTAAACTCCACATTGGATTCTCTGCTGGTCGTTTCGAATTCATGGCCCGTCCTTATGGGATTGTACCAAGGAACGCCATCGAAGAAGCTGCATGGCCGGCATTACGTGGTCAAATATTCATGGAAGCAGGTGACATTTTCCTCCGACTTCTACGCGGTGATGTTCTCAATTCTGAACAGACCTATGCGACCGTCCTCACCCGAAGCAACTTTCGATCCGATGAGGATTGGGTGAATGTCCAAAATGCCGCCATCGAATTCGAAGGGCTGGATTCTGCTCCTGAACGAGTTCATATCCCAAAGCGCTACGTCTTTGAAGACCTAAAAATCATCCCGAAAAACTTCCGCAGAGAACTCTTGGAGTTGGTCGCGGGAACGCATGACTCAACGGCTCAAACCTTCCTCAACACCGTGTTGCCAGTGAAGGTATTCAACCTCTCGATCACCAAACCAGAAGTCATTGAAGCAACCCACCAACGAATGTCCGAAGTGTTCCATCCATCGGGAGGTGCATGGCAACGCCGAGACATGCCACGAACTTCTTTTGTCTTCTTGAACGCCGAAGCGGCGTTGTCGCCAGAGGAGCAAAGTGCGGCTGCACATGCCGAAGCAGATGCAGCACTTGGAGCGTACTGGAACGCACTGGAAGGGACCATCGATCCGAGCAAAGTCAGCAATGCAGCGAACAATGCTCTCATTGGCAACGCAGAAGAAATTGCACAACAAATCATCGAACGGTTTCATCCCGAGGACAGGATCATGGCTTGGTTTGACTTTTTCAATCATGATTCAGACCGTGTGTGCCGGAACATGACCGCTTACATGGAGCAAGTTGTCCCGCTTGTCGAGTCAATGTTGAACAAGTGAGGTGATGCAATGGCGATTGAACATGACACTCCATCCGCAGTTGAACCGGGCCGGCCTGGCAGTGCATTGTACCCAGATAGCCCTCTTGGTGAAAAGGTCGAAGGAATCCCAACCGGGCGCGATGTTGCTTGGGAACCCCTCGTCGATTACCGACGAAACGGTGTGTCGGAAACCACGATTCATGGCGCCGTCGCTTGGGCACACGGCGATGAGGTGATCCACTCTTTTGGAGGAAACGTTCTGTGTTATGGCCGGTCGATGATGAAGCCGTTCATGCTCAAGGCTTTCACCGAAGAATTGGCTGACGCATCTTGGGAACAAAAAGCAATTTCCGTGGCATCACACAACGGCGACACCGAACACGTCGCAGCAGCTCAATCACTGCTCGTCGAGGAAGAATGGCCACTGATGCTCACGCCACTCGATGTCCCTCTGATTCAATTTGGCCGTCAAGTACGTCGTCCACGCCGATGGTTCCACACCTGCTCCGGTGAGCATGCTGCGATCCTTCATGGCTGCCGCAAGAAAGGGTGGAACCGAGCGGGCTACACGCTGCCAACCCACGAAGTCTTCCATGCCTATATGGCGGAAATACGCTCCTACCTCGGACCGGATTGGAAACCCCTGCGCGTTGCCAAAGATGGCTGCGGACTGCCAACAGTTTCCAACACCGTTTCTGAACTGGCGCAAATCTATGCAGGCTTGGTTCGCGACAAAGACAAGGATTGGATTTGGGAAGCCATGGTTCGCCATCCAGATCTCGTCGGTGGATTCAATCGACTTGATTCCACTGTCCTCAAAGCAGGTGAAGGCAAGGTCATCGCCAAGGAAGGGGCTGATGGTTTGCTGGGTTTAGCAATCGAGCATCCAGATTATCCCAAAGGCCTAGGGATTGTCGTCAAAATCGCTCACGGCTGGAACTCCCAAGCAACATGGTATGTCGCACGGGCGTTGCTCGGAGTGTTAGGGATCAACCTCCGGAACCCCTATCCACTTCACAGGCAGAAAGCCTTCATTGTCCCTGGGATTGTACCCGAACGCTACCTTGAGCGGCTTGAAACCCTCCCCACATGGGATGAATGGGACCCTGACCAAGACCGATGGTTGTACGATGTGGAGGTTTGAAGATGCAAGAGGTGTTCAACTACATCGATGGTCTATTTTCTCCATCTGCCGATGGTGGACACCTCGAAAACCTCAATCCCGCAACGGGTGAAGTCATTTCGACCATCCCCCGTTCGCTTCAAGCAGATGTGGAACACGCAGCGAGTGCAGCACTCAGGGCCCAACCAGCATGGAACGCACTGAGCCTTGAACAACGGGCATTGTGGCTTGATCGCATTGCGGATGCCCTCGAGGAAAAGCATGAGCACATTGCCCAATCTGAATCCCTAGACACTGGAAAACCAATCGCTCTTGCTCGACGCGTTGATGCTGCCCGTTCGGTGGATAATTTCCGATTCTTTGCAGAATTTGCAAGGGAACAAACGGAAATGACCTTCAAAATGGACGATGCTATGAACTATGTTCATCGAAATGGACTCGGGGTGGTTGGATTGATCACGCCGTGGAACCTTCCGCTTTATTTGCTCTCATGGAAGGTCGCCCCCGCCTTGTTGATGGGCAACACCGTTGTTGCCAAACCAAGCGAACTGACGCCGCTCACCGCCAATATTTTGGCAGAAACTCTGCATGAACTCAACCTACCAAAGGGGGTGTTCAACCTGGTCCATGGACTTGGGCCTGAAGTTGGTCAAGCTATCCTCGAGCACCCTGGAATCAAGGGTATTTCCTTCACCGGCGGTACCGCTACAGGGCGAATTGTTGCCGCCACAGCCGCACCCATGTTCAAGAAACTCTCACTGGAACTCGGCGGAAAGAATGCCACCATCATCTTGGACGATGCTGATCTGGACATTGCTGTCAAAGGCGCAGTCCGTGCGGCGTTTACAAACTCTGGACAAGTGTGTTTGTGCGGCTCACGTTTGCTTGTTCAATCATCCATTGCCGATGCCTTCCTACCCGCCTTCATCGCAGAAGTTGAAGCCATGAACATCGGGGCGCCGAGCGATGAGACTTCTCAAATCAGCTCAATCATTTCGAGGGAACATCTCCACAAAGTCGAGTCATACATCGAACTCGCACTCCAGGAAGGTGGCGACATCTTAACGGGAGGAACACGGGCAATGACTGGACCAGTTGGACCTGATGCTCACGGTGCGTACTTGGCACCCACCGTCATCGGTGGACTGAGTCATCTGTCCCGGTGTGCGACCGAGGAAATTTTTGGTCCAGTGGTCACCGTTCACATTTTTGACACTCTTGAACAAGCCACAGAAATGGCGAACGCTACTGAATATGGTTTGGCGGGTTCAATCTGGACAAAGGATGTTGCACAAGGCCGAGCTCTTGCTCAAACCATCGACACCGGCATCGTATGGATCAACACATGGCTGCATCGAGACTTACGCACGCCCTTTGGTGGAGTGAAGAACTCTGGCGTGGGTCGTGAAGGCGGGCAGTGGTCTCTTGGATTCTTTTCTGAGACCACCAACATCTGTGTTATCGACCCTAAATGATTCGATGCCGATGAACACATCTTCAAAAGCACATCGTCGCTAATGATGTCATGACCAGCCAAGCCACCCTCCCATTGTTTGTCTTGCCCATGGTGTTGATGCCAGGGGAAGTACAGGAACTCAGGGTGTTCGAACCCCGTTATCGACAGATGCTCGATGATTGTGTCCTCGACAACAAAAACTTCGGGCTGGTCATGAACGATCCGTTTGAACTCACGAACCATTGGGATGGACCAAGAAGCCACGGTTGCGAAGCAGAAATCTTAGAACACGACACCAAAGGAAGCAATCACTTTCTCTCCATCATTGGTCGACGTCGCTTTGTCGTCGAGGATGTCATTGCCCCCGCTCTTCCACCTTTTGAACACCCTTCGATGGAAGCGTTGAACGAAGATGACGGGTTATATCCAGATCTTCAAACGTTGCTCAGCCACGTGCCGGAAGCATCAACCCATGAGAAGTTGTACATCGCAGCAAAGGTGCGCTACTATGAGGATGAAGCACCCACCAGTGATGAACATCAAACCATGTTGCGTGAGATTCTTGATGGCGTCTTGAAGCGAATTGGAGCCATCCTTCGCATCGATGACATCACCCTCGATTCGTGGGTCTCAGAGCGCGTTGACCACGTTATTGATGAAAGCCCAACCTCGGTGTTCACGGTCGCTGCTCTCGTCCTCAACGGCCTTGAAGCGAAGCAACAAGTTCTCGCAAGTGCTGATGCTGAGGAGGCATTGGCTGAATTAAATCACCAATTGTCTTCATTCTATGAGGAAGAATGAGCCTACAATCTGCCGGCGAGGGTTTCAAATCACCCCCAACCGTGGGAGAACCATGTCCGTACATCGCAATGCGCGTAAAGTAACGACACACACACTTCTGGAAATGAAGCGTGCTGAGGAAAAAATCACCATGCTCACCGCATACGATTATTCCCTAGCGAAGTTGGTTGACCAAGCAGGCGTCGATGTGATCCTCGTTGGAGACTCTGCCTCCAACGTTATGGCAGGACAAGTCACAACTGTACCAATGACCTTGGATCACATGATCTATCACGCACAATGTGTCCAACGGGCCGTTGACCGAGCGTTGATTGTCGTCGATATGCCATTTGGAACCTATCAAGGAAACTCTGCCATCGCCCTTGAATCGGCCATCCGCATCATGAAGGAAGCTGAAGGCCACGCTGTGAAACTTGAGGGTGGTTCTGAAATCATCCAATCCGTCGAGCGTATTTTAACCGCTGGAATACCAGTGATGGGGCACCTCGGCCTCACCCCGCAATCCATCTACAAGTTTGGCACATACACCGTTCGCGCCAAAGAGGAAGAAGAAGCTGAAAAATTGATTTCGGATGCGAAATTGCTTGAGGCGACAGGCTGCTTTGCTATTGTCCTTGAGAAAATACCTCGAGAATTGGCGAAGCGGGTTCAAGAATCAATCTCTATCCCTACCATCGGTATTGGGGCAGGTCCTGACTGCGATGGACAAGTTTTGGTGCTTCACGACTTGCTTGGCATCACCATGGACTTTTCACCTCGGTTCCTGCGTCGTTACCTCAACCTTGCAGAAGACATCAACTCAGCAATCACCAACTATTGCGAAGATGTACGGTCCGGAGACTTCCCGAATGATTCGGAAAGTTACACCTCGTGATCAGAAGATGTTGTACAGCACAACAGCGCCTGCGAAGGCACCTAAATCGATGCCCATGGCATGCCATATGCCGTACGTAAACGGAGGCAACTGACGGCGTCCCCACATCATTGAAACGGTAACCCAGGCCAAGAAGATGGCGTACATGCCACAAAACAAAGCACCCCAGCCAGACAACCAAACCACGCACAATGGAAGAGCGAGAGCGGCGAATCCTAAACTGTATTCAAAGCAGCGCTTGAACGAAGTGTGAACCAGGAGACGGTAGGTCAACGGAGAGAAAAACAAGGCCAAGAGCAAACCGAATTGGACCGGATTTGGCAGGTAGATTGAATCAAAATTCGATGAGTAGTTTTCCCAAGCACTTCCAAGCACTGAACCAAACAAGGCAGGGGCAAGGATGTGCTTCAGACCGGTCTTCAGGTCATCTTTGGTGGACAGCACTCTTTGCTCATCCACGATGATGCTCACCCCGTCCTCCATGACCTGTCGAAATCGCCGCCTTGTTTGAGCCTTGGGTCCAACATGTTTGCAGGGGTGAAACGCCGATGTCGATATATCCCCCAAGCGCGTGGCTCTGTCCATGACGCAAGGTGAAATCGTAGCGGGTTGTTTGGCACCCCATCCTCCTCATCTGGTCTATGCCGAGAACCCACCTCAAAACGAACCTGTTGCAGAAGGCGGTTGGGAACAACTTCGATGGGGCTATGAACGCTTGAGAGATTCCCTCAAAGATGTGGAATATGATGCGATTGTGTTGCTATCACCCCATTGGCAAACCTACGTCGGAACCCATTTCCTCGGTCTTCCGAATTTCAAGAGCCTCTCCGTCGACCCTGTGTTTCCAAACCTGTTCCGCTACCACTATGATCTCAACATCGACGTGGACTTGACTTCAAAGATTCATGACAAAGCCGCAGAAGCAGGCTTGGCTGTGAAAATGATGGAAAATCCGGACTTCCGCGTGGACTATGGCACCATCACCACCGGCCACATGTTTAATCCAGCATGGGACAAGCCGCTCGTGGTCATCTCGAGCAACCGTTCAAGGGATTACTATTCGGTTGAAGTCATGCAAGAAATGATGATTGAACTCGGCAAAGTGACCCGCGAAGCTATTTTGGAAAGTGGCAAGAAGGTAGTCGTTATTGCGAGCAACTCCCTTTCACACCGCCACTTTACCACTGAGTCGGCCATTCCAGAAGACATGAGCAAAGAGCACATTACGAGCCATGCCATGCATCTGTGGGACATGCGCATGATCAACTACTTCCGCACAGGCCAGGCGCAACGAATCCTCGACGAAATGCCTGAGTTCACTGAGCAAGCCATTGCCGAAAGCGATGGTGGAGGCTTGTCGTGGCTCCTTTCAACCCTTGACACGCCAAGTTACCCTGCAACACTGCACGGGTATGGAACGATCATCGGGACTGGAAACGCCATTGTCGAATGGCCGGAACGAGACCACAAGGAGGCGAAACAATGACCGAAGGTTCAATCGTTGGTTCGTTCATTGTCCCGGTCCACCCTCACACAGTGTTAGCCCCTGAACAAAATGAGGGCTGGCAACGTTTGCGAGATGCTTTTGATGAAGCGGCTCAACGAATCAAGGACGCTGATGCAGATTTGCTGATCATCTATTCGACGACATGGCCGAGCATCATTGGCCACCAGATCCAAGCCGATCCGAATCCAGAATGGGTGATGGTGGACAATGACTTCCACGATCTCGGCTCGATTCCCTATTCATTCAACATCGATGCTGATTTTGCCCATGCCTGGAACGAAGCAAATGAGAAGCGTGGTTTGAAATCGCGAACCGTGAACTACACGGGTTTCCCCATCGATGTGGGTTCCGTCGTGGCCCTCAAATTACTGAATCCTGACAACGCAATCCCAGCAGTCATTGTGTCCTCCAACGTCTATGCCAACCGCTCGGAAACCACGGTTCTTGCCAAATCATGCCTCGATGTGATCAAGGCCACCGGGCGTAAAGCGGTTGCAATTACTGCCATGTCCCTATCGAACAGAATGTTTACCGCCCCAATTGATCCAAAAGATGACCGGATTCATTCCTTGAAAGACGACGAATGGAATCGGAAGATCCTCGAGTTCCTCGGCGAGGGCCGTATGGAAGATGTTGGTCAACTCTCAAGAACCATTCACAAGCAAATCCGAGTCCAGAAAGTCGTTGCATTCAAACCGATGTGGTGGCTTTCAGGCATGAACGATAATCGCAACAACCTCAGTGGTGAAGTCCTCGCTTACGAAGCAATTCACGGTGCTGGCGGGGCTGTGGTTCATCTTGATCCGACACCTTCAGGTGCAGGTGACAAAGAATACGATGAAGATGATGTCGAATTTTACAGTGGTGAGCGAAACGTGCTCGATGCTGAAGAAGAGCAGGAACTCATCGAGGAAGCAAAAAAACCAACCTCAGGCGGCCCTGAACTTTGGGAGCCGACAACTGGAGAGCACTCGGTCAACAGTGAAGCCGCACCAAAACCAGTGGGCATGTACCCCCACGCCCGAAAAGTCGGTGATTTGCTGTACCTGTCTGGAGTCGGACCACGGCAACCCGGAACAAACGCCATCCCCGGTGGACCAATCTGTGATGAGAACGGCAAGGCACTCGACTACGACATAAAAGCACAGACAAAAGCAGTTGTTGACAACATCACACGGATTTTAGAAGAAGCCGGAGGATCCATCGAAGATGTCCTCGATGTGACCTCGTTCCTCGTCGATATGGATCGAGATTTCAGTGGTTACAATGAGGTCTGGGCCGAGACACTTGGAAAAGTTGGTCCAACAAGGACCACGCTCGCTATTCGGGCACTCCCAACACCAATTGCTGTTGAGATGAAAGTCATCGCAAAGGCACCGCCGACGGAGTGACTTTCCGTTTTCAGGGGGGTTGCAATACGAAGTGCTCCACAAGCCTATATGATTTGGTGGTTTACCATAGAATGTAGGTACACTACCAGTACTTTATCGGGGGTTTAGAAGTGAATTTGAAAAGTACAGCTGGAAAACTTCTGCAAGGGGATGTCAAAGGCGTCATCGATGATGTCACTCAGACCATCGAACGAACCATCGGTCTTTCGGGAATCGTGATCATATCCCTTTCCTCAATGCTGGGCTCTGGTCTTTTTGTGATGCCTGCTTTTGCCGCTGAGATGATGGGGCCTGGTATTTGGTTGGCGTTCTTACTCGCTGCCACAGTCGTCCTCCCCGGAGCCCTTTCCAAATCTGAACTTGCCTCGGCCATGCCCTCAAGCGGTGGTTCCTACGTTTACCTTGAACGAACCTATGGACCGTTGTTTGGAACGATCAGCGGCCTCGGATTGTGGGCATCATTTTTACTCAAGGCCTCGTTTGCCTTAATCGGATTCTCTGCCTACATGCTGGCTTTGACAACCTACTTTGACATCACACTTGGTGACCGGGGAATCCTCATGATTTCCATTTCAGCCCTCATATTCATCACTGTCATCAATATTTTGGGCGTCAAAAAGGTCAAGGCGATTCAAGCGCCAATCCTTGGTGTTACAATGGTCCTTTTGGCTTTGATTTGTATCATGGCATTGTTTGACAGCAGCACCGACTTTGCACGCCCAATCAATGGAGGCAATGGAGCGCTTGACCAATCGGTGTCAACCATTGCAGAAACCGCTGCATTTGTCTTTGTAGCCTATGCAGGCGTGACAAAAGTTGCAGCAATTGGCGGCGAAGTGAAGGAACCAGGACGGAACCTCCCATTGGGTATCATGCTCTCTCTGGGCATTGCAACCCTCCTTTACTGCGTCATGACATTCGTGATGATGGCAGCCCTGCCTGACATGTGGTACATGAAAGACGGGAAACCAATCGAAGATCCCGTGTACCAATTTGTCAAAATTGTAGCCGGCTCGAAAGTTGGCGTACTGGCCGCTGCTTTGGCTGTCTTGACGATGATTTCAATGGCCCTCGCCGGTATTCTTGCAGCATCAAGATTCTTGTTTGCGATGGCACGTGACAACCTCCTTCCTCAATCCTTAGAAACGGTGAATGCCAAGTATGAAACTCCACACTGGCCAATCATCATCACAGGCGTAATGATGCTCTTTGCCATTCTTTTCCTTCCGGTGAAGGACGTTGCAAAATTGGCATCTGGGTTCAAAATCATGGTGTTCATGCTCATCAATTCGTGTGTCATGGTCCTCCGCCGCTCACCTGGTGCACAGACGTGGTACAAGCCCGAATATAAATCGCACTTTTATCCCTGGATTCAAGTGTGGGGTATCGTGGCTGGTGCCATCCTGATCTATCTCATGGGAAGCAAGGCATTCATCGGGGCGGGGACTGCTGTAAGCCTTGGAACCATCACCTACCTCGGTTACGGCAAAAAGCATAGCCAAGTTCGTACAACGCCGTTTCAAAGCCTAAGAGAGAAATTTTCAAACCCTACAGAAGCTCAGCATGACCTCCGTCATGCCGCCTTCCTAGCTGCAGACTTTGGTAAGAAAAACCACCTGACACTGCCTGAATTCATCAACGCTCTCAAAGCCCTAGGTGTTGAGTTCACGAACGATGAATTTAGAGAAGTGTTCCACGAATCAGACGCTGATGAAAATGGTGTGATTGACATCGATGAGTTCATGCAGACCATCGAAGGCATCATTGAACTACCAAATTCACAAGAGGAATAGCCCGAACAACGACCATTGTAAGAGCAACGGTTCGATGACCGCTGTGCTAAACAATTCAAACCAAAGTGGACTTGACCAACAAACGCCTGCACCGATGAGGTACGCAAGACCCGAATCCTCTTCGGAAGGCTCCCAGAGCGTCATCAATCCACCCGGGTCCACGAACCGTCTTGACCGACGTTCCAATATTGGACTTCGCTGCTTACATCGACGTACCAACCAGATTGCCCTTGCTCTGTTCCCGGAGCGGCTTGCATGACGCCGACCTCGCTTGCTTTTGCAGCAAGCGACTGTTTGAGTTCTTCGGTGAGGTCAACGGCGGAAGGCGAGCCGTCATCGGATGCCTCATCAGCGTCGTCAGCGTCGTCATAAACCGAATCGTCCTCATATCCATCTTCTGACCATTCGTCTTCCTCAGTGTTGTTGACCTTCCGAACAAGCACGACCAGCGTGATCAAGATCAGACCAAGGAGGAATGATGCCAGCGTCATTGCTGTGTTCGTTGAGCCTACAGCACCTCCAAACAAAACCGATTCAACATCAAAGAAGCGCTGCGTGATCAGTCCGTTCCAATTAACGGTGCATGAACGGTCATCACCTGCAGAATTAATCTTTAATTCCCATGTATCGCCAGTAACAAACCGGGCCTTTCCTGCAGAGCAGGACACGGTTGTGTTTTCGGGTTCGACGATGACAAGGTTGTCATATTCATCGATGCCCTGAAGTTGAAGCAACACGGTGTCACCTTGAGCGATGTCCAAACCGTCGAGCTCTGCGAGAATTCGAACAGCTTGTCCTGGTTGTATGGCCAAATCAATGCTGTGAGTCGCTCCGTCTTGAACAAAGACCAATGTGTAAACTCCTGAGACTCGGCCTGTAAAGTCCCAGTAGCCGTTGCCCGAAGAGGAGCCTTCAAGCACGCCATAGGCTTCATCCAAAAGAACGGTTACGTTTGTTGCTGGTGCCATGTTTCCATGAGCGTCAATCACTTGGATGAACACTTCCGAAGGAACACCTGCGTCGACCGTAAGTCCACCTTCGTAGTCTGTCACCAAATTTCGAGCCTCACCAGCGATAACGGTGAGTCGAATCGTGGCAAAGATACCGTCGGCGTTGGCACGGATTTCATGACCACCGACTTCTGTTGGCATCCAGTGCATATCTGCAAGCATGAGTTCAACCGTTGCGTCTTCCCCGTCAACCGTCCAGTTGAGGCCAATTTGATCAAGTTGGTTGCCAAATCCATCGAAGAATGTAGGGTTGAGATCAAGCGGTGCATCAGAGGCAATGATAGCGTTAGCGCCGTTCAGTTCGATGAAAGCTAAACTGCCACTTTGTGTGGTGGCCTGAAACAGATTGTCGAATCGGAGGTCCGATTGAGCATCGTACCACGAGGCTTCCACGCGCCACACAGTTAGGGAGCGGGGAGCGAGGGTTGCGTACCCTTCATAGGTGGTGAAATACGAGCTGTTGCCGACAATCAAGGACATTGTTCCGTTCACGAGCCATTGGTTTCCAACGGCATCAATGGCCCAAAAAGAAAGAACATTCTGCTGACCGGCTCTGAGCACGGACGGTTCGAGCGTTAGTGACGTCTCAATCGCACTTCCATGGACAATGTTGACTTCAACAGAAGAAGCAACACCCTCATCCATGACGTTGAGATAGTGAACACCCATTGCCCCAGGTGTCCACTTGATTCGACCATCAACGTAGGCAAGTCCGCCGCTTGTTGTCGAGAAATTTGCGAGCGGAGGAGTGAATGACCCCGTGTATCCGTTGGCGTCAGTTCGTATGGTGACAAGTTCGTACGCTTGTCCCGCAATGTACACTCCATCATCGGAGATCACGGTGATTTGGGACAGAGAAGCATCAGCAGGGACGACACGAATGGTCGCCGCACCAGTGATGTTTCCCGCTGCAACAGTGAGGTTCCATACACCGGGATAAGTCGCAGAAAAACGGCCAACTGGACTCATGGTTCCGTTTTCAGCTGTCCAGGTTTTGTAACCAGCCTCTGTGTGATTCATCTCGAAGCCGTTCTGGTCGAGCAAGCGTACTTCGAGGTAGATTGATTCACCGCTGCGGATTTGAAGGTCCTCAGCGAAAAGGAACTCATGGGGTGCACCTGCAATGACGTCGACCATCCGGTTGTCTTCCATTTGATTCAACCGAGCTTGTAGGTGAACATCGCCGAGTTCAGTTGGTACCCATTGAGGCGAACCAATTCCGGCATAGGTGCCATCGATTGTCCATACGACATCCACAGCGGGCTTCGCATTCCCTCGAGCGTCCAAAAGGTTCGCTTGGAGGGGGGTGCTGGAGCGTGCGTTTGCTGTGGATGTTGTGATCTTCAACGACTGACCAACACCAGCACTTACGGTGATGTTGAACACATCAGTGAGACCGGCATGACTCGCTTCGATGCTGATAAGCCCTGCCTGCCAAGGATAGAACACACCGTCGCTGCTGATTGAACCGTTGGAACTTGACCAGTTGATCTGGCCAGAAGCGATGTCGTTGACCGCATCGTACAATGTGGCATCGAACGTCGCCACCTCATCAGCGGTCATTGAATACACAGGGGAAGCGATTGCAATGCGAGTCGCTGGACCTGCTCGATGCACCTCATTATCGTCTTCAAGAACGGAGGTCGCTGCCAGTGGTTGCCAGGCTTGGGTGCAAAAAAGGGTGACGAGCAGCAGGCAAAGCAGTGTTTTTACCGATTGAGTCCGTAAAATTCGCATATCTTCCTCTCCTGCTTCAACCTGTATCAAAGACGCTGTTCACTCAGTCCATTCAGACCATTCGGATTCATCGCCCTGACGGTACCACCAGGCTCCGTTTTCATCCTCTGCCCATTCGGTTCCATCTTCATCAACGCGGTGATCGGTCATCCAAGATGAGTCAATCTCTGGTACAGTTTTTTCCACGGGAGCTGGACCAGATGGACCAGGTGCCGGGCCAGATGGACCAGGTGCTGGACCAGAGGGGCCTGCGGCAGGAGACGATTCCTCTTCGTATTCATCATCGTAGTCTTCGTAATCAGTGTCGCCACCTCGGAAGCTGATGAACAACAAGACAAGCACGACACAGGCGATGATTGCCATCAGTACGGCGCCGACGTAATAAAGCGGGCCACCGGATTTGAAGAAGCCACCAACGTTGCCAAGAACTTCATATTCCAAGGATTCAGAGACCTTGCCGGAAGTGATGGTTACGGTTTGTGGGCCGCTGTCAAGGGTGACAACCTTCCAAACCCCTTGGCCTTGAGCCAAGACTTCTGCTCGCCCAGTCGAGTCGACATTTGTGCTTGCTGGAACCTCAATTGGATTCTCGTAAGCGTCGAAGGCTAAGACGGTCACAGTGAACGAACCAAGCTGGTCTGTCGTGGAAGTTGATAATTCGACCGAAATTGAACTGACTGTTCGTTGGGCTGACACTGAGAGTTCCAGACTTCCTGATGCCTGTCCTGCATCGAACATGAGCATGTGAGTTCCTGCAGTTCGTGCGAAGTAACTGTACTGGCCTTCAGAGGTTCCAGGAGTGATATCGGCCACTGCGCTGTTGTTCTCGGTCCATTCAACCGTCTGTGGGAAGGTGTTTCCATCCGTGTCAGTACCGGTGATTTGAATTGAGATTTCCTTTCCTGCATCTTGTGCAAAGGTGTCGACAACCGAAACTATGCTGACAGCGACGCCGTGAAGAACAGTGACTGAAACTGAATCACTGATGTTGTACCCAGCGTTGCTGATTGCGAATCCTGCAACTGTGAAATTACCAACACTCGAGGCTTTCCAACGCATGTTGTCAGCGAGAAGTTGCGAGGTGATGTCAACGGTCGTCGCTGCATCTTCATCGATCAGAACCCAAGTCAATACGCTTGCATCAATCGGGTTGGTATCTTGATCTTCGAGGCTCGAAGAGAAATCGATGTATTCATCAGAGGTGATGTCAAATGCATCGCCATTGGTTCCGTCCGAACCAAGAGCCGTGATGGTGGTAGAGATGAGATCACCTTGAGTCACCTCAACGAACAAACTCACTTCGTGAATCATTGAGCCATCATCGTAAACGGCGAAGATTGTGTAGGCTGTGAGCGAGGACATGTAGGGTTGGAACGTCACTTCATCGTTCGCCAAATCAGCGCCTTCCAACACATCCTGGTCCGTCCACATGGCGTGTGAAAGCGTCCAATTGGCATTGATTGACCACCGGTTGCCCTTTTGATCGGTTGCCTTGACCTTGACATCAATTGAATCATCGGCGGTTAACTGGAATGTGTCACCGACCGAATCGACGTTTTGAACCACGAGAACAAGCGTTACAATCGCGCCTTGTTCGACAGTGACAGAGACTTCAGTCAATTTATCTTCATACTTGGCTTCAATGATCTTTTGTCCACGGGAGATTGGATCCCAGATTGCAGGTCCTCCTGCCGTGAGGATACCGTCGGAAGTCTTGGTCCAATTCTGGCTTGGCAAGTACACTGGCAAACGGTTACCACGGACATCTATGCGAGTTGTGTTGATGTAAATTCGATCGTCAGCAGTGATGGCTGTTGCTGAGAGATCGAGCTCCAATCGGTCCATTTCACCGTGACCGACGTTAATGGCAAGTTGCCCTTCTGCTCCGCTTGTCGATGTGAGATTAAGCATCCACATACCAACATGGTCGGGGAAGTACTCTGAATTCTCGCTGCTGTAGTTCCCATCAGCCACCGTCCATGTGAGTGACCCTGCTTCGGTCACATCTGTGATTTCATTGTTGAATTGATCGTACAATGTGTGGGTTATGGAACACCACACTCCAGCCGGAATGGTACCTGAGCACCCTTCCAAGATGAAGGATGTAGCAAGACCAGTTGTCACGGTCACGGTCACGATCACACTTTGACCGTTCCAATCAACAGTGATGCTCTGGGGACCCACTGCATATGGCAGGAACAAGTTTGGCTGAGTCGAATCCATGCTTCCGTTGGTTGGTGCGTATGAGATTGCTTGGCCGGAAACAATGTTACCAAACTGGTCCACCACGTATGCGGAGACAACCATGGTGTCATCGGCGGTGATTTCAGCAGCGGCGCCACTGGCCACGAGGGTGGTTGGTGCACCAGGCGAAACGGCGACAATTTCTGTCGCACAAATCAAGCCAAAGCAGGCGGAAACGGTGTGCTGTCCGGTTGCATAGGGCGTGAATACGCCGGTCGAGGAAATGCTGCCATTTGTAGCAGACCAAACAATTGGTGCACTCACAGGCATCGAGAGATGGTTGTAAGCAGCGTAACTGAAGGTAACCGGGGTGTCAGCGTTTGTTGACGGTGCGGTTGGGGTCAAGTCAACGGTTGTCACGTCGGTGTGATTCAACAAAATAATTGGTCGGAATGAGGCGAGGGTTTCAACGGATTCGCTGGCGATGAAATTGCCCATCATGTCGCCTCGGTTTGGCGTACCAATAATCACCCAAGCGTTGTCGTTATTGATCAGCATGCCTTGTGCTCCAATGTCAAACCAAATCCAGCGGTTGTCACTCAAGTCGGTTTCAACAAAGGTTGAAACTGGCGTTGCGTCGTAGTCGAGACCGGGTTGCATGCCTGCTGCACCCCAAGCGTTACCAGAGGAAGCATTGTTCCATGAGGATGCGGATTGACTCCATTGCGTGTTTGTGATTCGATGAACGGCAAACGTCATTGCATTTGCGCCACCAACGGCAACCCACGAATCAAGATACAACCCTAAACTTGCTGAATGGATGCTGGCGTGGGCTGGTAGTGGAACTTGACTGTTGTCCAAAGCAAAGGTCATGTAGGCTTTCTGGCCGCTGTTCTGTCCGAAGTAGGTCCCAACTTGGATGTTCTCTGAATCACCAAAGTTGGTGTCAGAGTCAGCCTCGCTAAGGTGAGTTTCTCGGATATTTGTGTGCCCGAATTGAGTGACTTCGTTACCGGTTTGGAAGGTGTAGGAGTACGTCAAGTCGTTGTTGTCGATGTGGGTCGGGTTGCCGATAGCGAACGACCATCGAGAGGAAGAAGGGCCTGGAATCGACTGATTGACACCTTGAACCCACCACTGGAACACTTCACCGGTGTCAAGGCTGGTTGGGAACCTGAATGTGGTGCCAGTAATGGCATTGCCTTCCCAAGAGCGGAACTTGGACACGCCAGACTGGTTTGCGATGGTGACGATGTAGCCCGTAGCACCTGTTGATGGAGCCCAAGAAAGGACAGGTGATGCATCTGGCTGAAGCAAGGAACCGCTGGTGTTGTACAGGACTTCACCATCGTTTGGATAGGTGAGGGACGGTTGACTCGGAGGTTGAATACCGTCGACGTTATCGATATACTCTAGCACAAGATAGGGACGAAGGCTCTCAGTAGCGTGGTCGGAAGAATAGAATTGGTGGTTCGTGTAAGGTGTTCCAACAACTTCAAGCATCACTGTCATGGTCATGTTTCCATTCGCTACGTTCGATTGAGCAAGACTGGTGAGATCCCATTCAATCCAGCCACTTGCCGGATTCAAGGTAAGCGTTGAACGGGTGATCTCGGTTGAGGAGCACGTCGCACTGTTGTTCCACGTGACGGCGTTTTCTGCAAAGGAAGAGCAGGCGTGAGCGGAAACGGTCGTAGCAGAGGTCCCGACCACATTGTACCGGTACAAGTTGAGCAACATCGAGGTCGGCGTCATAGCAGAAGGCCATGGCATGGCACTCAAATCAAACTCAAAGAGAATGCTGCTTTGACCAGAACCTGAATTCGAAGTTCCCAAATTGATGGTTTGGGAGGACCCCATGTTGGATGAGACAGAAGATGAAATCTCAGCATCTGGCACCTCTGGGAGGGAGCCTGTTGCACTGAAAATCGATCCACGGTAGAGCGACAGCGATTGGTTGCCATCACCATCATCAAAGCCTTGGTTTTCGGGGATTCGATATTTATTGACCGGAGACCAAGAGCCAATTCGGTGATCTTGGTCGCCACGGATTCGCCAATAATTCCATTCATCGCCTTTCTCGACGTCCGTTCCAGTTAGCGAAAGGTTCTGAGCGTCCCAAGTCACGTTGAATTCATCTTGGGTTGTGACGGTGGTAGAATCGAAGCAAATGGCGTCGATCATACGTAGGTTTGATGCGCCACAGAGGACCCACTGCGTGTGATTGGTATCGATTGATGACCAATTCACATTCACTTCATCCGAACCGCTTGGGCGTGTTGCAGAGAGGTTCCACAATGTAGCGCCATCTGCCGGTACAAGTCCTGTTGGCATTCCTGGGCCCCATGGATTGGTGGTTTCGTAGGTGAACGTGAGCGTTGGACGATCTGCTTCCGCAGTGTTTTCACTGCTCGCAATGTAGTACACACCATCGACGGTTCCGTCAACTTCTTCTGCTTGGATAAGGACATTCAAACTGGAGTCTCCGCGGAGAATGGCATGCTGAAGCAAAGCAGTGACGTTAATCGAATATTCACTTGATCCGTTCATCCAGAAGCCTTCCGTTTCTGGGCGTTCGGAATCATCTGAATGGTAAGCTCCAGCGCCTTGCCAAGAAGTGGTGTTGCTGCCAGGATATGCCCAAGTGGAGGCTTCATCCCATGTGGTCAGCATTCGTGAGACGGTGACAAAAACTTCTCCGTTTCCTGAAACGGCGGTTAAATTGAGGGTCGCGTTGTGAATCTCATAGGTGGAAGGCATTGGGAGGGTGCTAAAGTCGATGGACATGAGTGTGGAAGTTCGCAACGTGCTGCTCGTAGGGCTCTGGCCAACTGAAAGGTAGCCTGAAGCACCGTTGTTCGCTTGTGCGTTGCCGCTGTCAATTGTGGTGTCCAGTGTTAACGTTGGATAATTCAATTCTTCAACGATGCTGCCGTCTTGAAGATCAATCCATGCGTTTGTTGAATCCATTTCACCTGAAATCACACTTGGGATATAGAACACAGTGGATGCACTTTGTGGGCCAATCATGCCTGAATCAATCGGTTGAACGGTCCAACGAACGGTTTGAATATCTTCGAGATCCGTTGGGGGTGTAAAGGTCAGGTTCGTCAAATCAAAGGCACTTGCTGTGTCTCGTGAATCGTAAACCATTCGACCTGCCATGTCGTCGCTGGCATCTTCGAAGATGATGACCCGCCACGCCGATGGGGCGTTGGCGGTGGATGGGATGGTCCACGAGAGAACCGGTGCATAATTTGGAAGAACAGCATGGGATGTGGCATCCCATTGAATGGTTCCGTTTGCTGGACCGGCGTTATTTCCTGTAGAGCTTGGAACGGCGGCCGTACCGTTGGTCCAGGTGAGGTTCAGCCATGGACGGTTTGAAGAAGTGCCTTCAGAAGTTGTAAAGGTGATCACGTTGGCGCCATTTGACCACGATGTAATTTCATTTGATGCATAAACCATCAAGGAAAGGGAGGAGGCACCGGAATCAAGGGCGGCTTGCACCGCTTCAGTGACATCCCAAGTCATCCAATCTGCGCTTACAGATGACTGAAGGTCAACATATGCTCCAGCGTCAACACCAATGTCGCGCCCGCCGACGGCAGACCAGTTGTTGGTTCCGTCATAGGTTGTATCGTTGGCATCACCAGACCAGCTTTGGAGCACAGGCCGTATGGCAAGAGGTTCGCCAGTCGAGGAACCGAATTCAGAATAGAGGTTCAAACCTGCATCGGTCACACGTGCATTTGCAGGTTGTGGTACCGCATTTAGTGGGATTCGAATGAGCGAGACAGCCTGACGGTTGAAGCCAATGGCTCCAACCTTCATTTGATTTGAATCGTCATGAGAATCGCTTGAACCTGAACCCGCTTCGTAGACATAGGTGTCCTCAAAGTTAGGGAGATTCAACGACGGCATTGCTTCACGGTGGTGAAGTTCAACCGAAGCACATGACCCATCGGGGCAGGTTTGCCAGGTGGTAAGATCTGGCAACAAGAAGTGATAACTGTTCGACCAGTTCCCAATTTGGTTGGTGGCTGAAATCGCGCGAACTCGCCAGTGCCAAGTTGTGCCTTCATCCAACCCAGTTGCGGGTGTGTAAGTGTTGTTGGTGATGTCAAATCCTGCATCGTTCCACGAAGTGGATACTTGCAGGTTCGATGAATCGAACGAGGAGGATGTGTCAAGTTGCACAGCCCAACCGCCCACGCTCAAACTGCTGTTGAAATTCCAAACGAGCGTTGGTTGATCCAGCGGTGTCAAATCAACGCCTGAACCCATGGACCAAGATCCATTGATGGGGCTTGCTGGCGAAGGTTCGCTCGGTACTGCATTGGAACCGGGAACATAAACGAAAGTGAGTTCGGGACGTGTTGCAACCGCACCGCTTCCGGGGAACAATTGAACTTCACGGGTTTGGCCCGTTCCAACACCGAGAACACCGAGCATGAAATTCACGCTTCGGTTTTCGCGCATGGCATTTTGAACACCCAAGGTCACGTTCCATTCGACGGTATCGCCTGAGGCAGAACTTGTAGTGAGGCCGGCCGAATCGAGCAGTGAACCACGCTCACTGCCTTTTGCACCAGCCATGCCCCAGGTGTTCACGCCATCATAGGTTGACCATGTGGCGCCTTCTGCGGTCCAGTTTTCTTGGTTGTTTTCCCAAACAGCGAGTGTTGGGGCGTTGAATGCGTTGCTCCCAAGTGTGAATTCAAGATTGGCAGACTCAACAGCGTAGCCTGCTGGTAGCAGATTGGATTTGAGGTCGCAACTCATGAGTGCGATGGCTTCGCTCGGGTACGTGTTGTAGGAAACAATCAACTTTGACTCATCATCATAATTTTGAGTTGGTGTCCCACTGTCGATGAATGTGTCCATACATGCTGGGTAGAGCCCGTCATTGGTTCCATTTCCATGGGTCATTCTGAACTCGTAACGGTCGCCACCAAGCCAAGTTGATTCGGATGAACTGACGAGGAAGTTCGAGGTCGACCATGCACCAACGGTGCCATCGCTGTCGGTGTAAGCCATGCGCCAGAAGTACATGTTACCAGTGGTAAGTGCGTAGTTTCCAGTCATGTTGAATTCACCAGTACTTGCCGCAACGGAGGTTGAGGTTTCCATGTTTTCAAGGTCCAAAACCCGGTCGCGGAATTGTTCATCTGTTGCCATTTGGAACATGATGTCGTATGATGTTGAGGCAACGCTGCCATCCCAGCCGAGTGTAGGCGTGGTGTTCGCACTGAAGTTATGGCCAGTTTGATTCCATACCGCCTCACCTTGTGGAGGCGCAGTTTGTGTCACAGATGGGATTGGCGTTCCTGAACCCCAGGCATAGGTGATCTCGACCGAGGGTTGGAGTGTTTCAATGGTTGCCTCCGAGGTGTGGAAGGTTGCTGAAACCGTCCCTGCTGTTGCATAAGCTGCATATTGACCTCGTGCCACAATGGTATAATCAGCAGCATCGTTGGTTGGAGACTGGAGCCATGATTGCAAACTGTTGGAGAATCCAAACTCGAACCGTGAAGAAGTCTGATCACCGTAAAGGCCAGTAGCGGTTGCGGTGGAACTGAATTCTCGACCACCGTCATTCCAGTCGTTTCCGTTCGATGCACGGTTCCACGTCAATTCATCTTCGACCCACACATTGGGGTCCATACCATGCATGGAAAGCATGGCCGATCCTGAGGAACTTTGCCGTTGAAGAACGACGTCTGCATCTTTGATTGTCGCATTCGCATGCAAGCCAAGCAACCCCAAATCCATACGGAAGTAAACCAGTGATTCCTTGTTCGAAGTCAACGTCGCAGTCATCGCGCTCAAGTCGCCATATTTGGTGTTCCGACTGAGTTGGTTCGCATAGGTGTCTTCGATGAAATCGTATGGTAGACCAAGGGCATCCACATCGATGCTGATGGTTGCAGTGCCGTCTCCATTGTCGGTGACATCGTGAGCAGGGAGAAGGAATGTTTCATTGGCCCAAGCACCGAGCATTCCTGATGCATCCATCGATCGGTAACGGTAAAAGACTTCAGAACCGTTGTCGAATTGTTCAGTTGCTGGGAGTTGGTAAGAACCGTTGGTCGCTGTTGTGCTGAAGGTGTCCCAGAGTGGAGAGTAATGCCAATCAAGATCGAGTTGAGATTTGAAGTTCGGGTCCAACGAAAATTGATATTCCACCGTTTGACCAATCAGTGAATCATAGGTGATGGTTGGAGTCTTATCTGCAGTGAGGAGGAAATCGCCAGTCATCAGCGGTTCGCCATTTTCAGCAAACGTCGAAGCCATGGAGCCACCGTTTCCAGCTGGGGTGTTGGTGGAAAAAACGGTCAAGTCAGGCCTGCTGTTCAGAGATTGGCTTTCGGATAAATCGCAGGAATAGAACGCACCCACTCCAGCGACAAGGAGGTTCAGTTCACTGTTGTTGTTGGCAAGTGCTTGTTGAGCGTGAGCGGTGACGTTGAGGCTGAAAGTGCCGTTTCCTGATGCTCTGAATGGAGGTTCCCAAGCGCCGCGGTCACTGGCCCCATCTGCTCCTTGTTCGTCCCAAGGTGTATTGAGATCACTTTCCACCCATGTAGCTTCAGAATCATTCCAAGCAATGGTACTGGCGGTGTAGACTTTAATTTCCTTTGTGGAAAGGGATTCAGTGGTACATTCCAGATCGAGGGTTGCCGATTGAATCGAATCCGAGGATGTGAGGTTCATCGGGAAGGTGAAAAGGAGTCGGCTTTCCACCCCCATTTCAGAAATTCCCATGTCGCCTGATTCACTTTGATTGCCGATCGCGTTTGGGCTCACATCGGAAATAACGGAATCATGGATTGCTGTATCGATTGTAGTCACGCTAAAAACGATGGACTGCTCTTCGAGTTCGTTCCATTGTGGGACGGCTTGTGGAACAAGCAAATCAGCGAGAAGGAACATCATCACAAGGACGATGACCGTAGGAGTTCGACGGGGTTCGGACACGCGTGGCATGGGACTCACCCCTCTCACCCCCAGCGACATATACTGTCTTTTCGCTTGGATGCCCATTCAACCGAAATAAATAGGGTGCTGTTTTGAATCATTTTCACCCTTTCAGTTCTTCCGATGAAAGGCGAATGTTGAAGGGCGCTCGCCAACAAGAGGGAAGCATGAGCGAACTCTGGGTTGAACGTCACCGCCCGCAGGCAGTGAGTGAAATTCGTGGGCAACATGCTGTTGTCGAAAGGCTAGCCATCTACTCTGAAAAGAAGGAATTTCCTCATCTGTTGTTCGCAGGACCCCCAGGCACAGGCAAAACCACCGCTGCAATGGCCTTGACCAAGGATGTGTTCGGTGAAGAATACCGCAGAAACCTCTTGGAAATGAATGCCTCAGATGAACGAAAATTAGAGAGCATCCGCACCAAAGTCAAGCAATTCGCACGTACCGCTCCATTCGGAGGTGCAGAATTCAAAATTATCTTCCTCGATGAAGCAGACGCCTTGACCAATGATGCACAAGGCGCTCTTCGCCGGATCATGGAACAATATGCTGCAACTTGCCGCTTCATATTGTCATGCAATTATTCATCAAAAATCATCGAACCGATTCAGTCAAGGTGTGCAGTGTTTCGTTTCCGCCCCCTTTCGGATGTGGACGTCAACGCTCAAATCCACCATGTTGCTAAACTTGAAAAAGTGACATTAGAAGAAGATGCTGGTGATGCACTGACGCGTATTTCACAAGGCGATTTGAGGAAGGCTTTGACTGGACTCCAAGTTGCTGCGGCCATCAACATGAACATCACAAGAGACCTGATTTACGAGACTTCGGCAACCGCCCCTCCTGAGGCATTGCATCAATACTTGATGGCTTGCAGGGACGATGGATTCCATGCAGCTCGACGGAGACTTCGAGAACTACTGGACCGCTACGGCCTCGCTGGTACAGACTTTGTCAACCAACTTCACCGGGAATTGTACACCGCCGATTTCCTCAGCGAAGATGCCAAACTCGACATCACTGAGTGGATGGCTGAAGTCGAATACCGGTTGGTCGAAGGTGGCGGAGAACAAATTCAGCTCGATGCATTGACTGCCCGGCTTGTGACTCACCTGCGATGAGTTCAGTTTCACTTTCACCATAAGGGTGGACGGAAACAACAGGGTCCATGTGCCACACGACAGAGCATGACCACCACCGCAACCCATATTCTCGATGCACTTTGTTGGACGCCCGCTGCCCCATTCATTCGGGCTGCTCGTCGCCATCACATAGGGTACAGAACCCGTGAACAAACGGATGTGCACAGGATTTCTTCGCTGCTCAGCACGATCATGCTCGCTCACGGCGATATGCTCTCATGAAGCGTCGGCTTCAGGCAATTCTTCGACCACACGCAGCGTCCAATTGTAGGTGCGAGTGTTCTCCCAAGGATCACCCATTTCGGTGATTGTCACTGTGATTTGGTGTTCGCCAACGTTCAATCCTGACGCTGACAATTGAATCGCAAACGGTTGGTCGCTGTTCTCTTCATGAGGCAAGAGGTTTGGTGCTGAGCGGTTGTCGAGGGTTCGAGCCAGGGCAATACGCTCTTGATTCTCAGTCCAGAATGTCTCATTTGATTGCAGCTCACCATTGCTTATGTCGTTGTTTTCCAAAACCACAGACACGCTGGCTCCGTTGGAGTTGACGTTATCTGCAAGCCCGAACAGCAGCCAAACCTCGCCGGTCAGGGAAGCACCTTGGTCAACGGTCCATGTGATTTCACCGTCCTTGCCGTTATCGTTAGAATAGACAAGTTCGGTTCCATCATCGGTGACGATGGCCCATTGGCTGGCTAATTGAGGAGCAACGATGTCGCCCAAGGGGGGATTCACCAACAAGAAGGACAAGGCTAAGAATGCAAACAGGTGGAGGAAACCCGATTTGAACCATGTACCCTTGGTGTAGTGTTCCATAAAACGTTCAGGCATCACCATTCGATGCACCTGGGGGATGAGCACAATAGCGGCTATTGGAAGCAAATAAAGGATGTCTGATTTTTCTTGGCTGGTGTTCGGCATCAGCACATAGCGCATCAGGAGCGATACAACGGCAGTGAAGGTCAAAACGAGCCACATCGATGCGGTATCTGCCTTTTCTTTTGCCACGTAGGTGACAGGATCAAAGGGCTCAATGCCCATGTCTTTGCCAGTGCGTCGCTTTTTTCGTTCTTGTGAGCCGTCCGAGGACCTGCGCTTTTGTTCTGCGCTAGCAGCAGCCATCGCTGTGTTGAGGTCCACCATGGTTCGTCGTGTGGCGTGAAGTGAATGAAGGCTACGGTTGAAACACCATCTCAAATCGGCCGTATCCTTCAAAGGGGAAAGGCGGCACGGAGGAATCAAGCCGGGGTGGCGCAGTTGGTAGCGCGTCGGACTCATAGGGCAGCCTCAGGGCATTCGTATGACGTGCAAACCCCCTTGTGGTGTCTGAGACATCCGAAGGTCGCGGGTTCAAGCCCCGCTCCCGGCACCATTGAATCACACGGGCGATGAGCATCTCCCTCAACAGCAACAACCGTCGATGGATTGGCGAACCCTTGATGTGCCCTCGGCCGTTGGAAGAATCATGGTTGATGCTCCACACCCAGGCCAACGTGTGAAGATTGAGGTCGAAAGCCATAATGGAATGACAATTCTTGAGGGAATTGTCCTTCATCCAGCAGCAAAACATCATGTCACATTGAAACTCGTCAACGGCTACAATGCAAGCCATCCTCTTGATTCGGTTCGAACGATTGAAATCGTTGGCGAACATCAACAAACCACTACGGCACCTGTTGAACCAACCAAGGCGTCAACTTCACTCCCCTTGATCAGAATTTTGCACACTGGAGGTACGATTGCATCCAAAGTTGATTATGCAACGGGTGCTGTTATCGCTCGTTTTGAACCCGAAGAGTTGCTTGCAAGCCTCCCGGAATTGACCACCATCGCACAGATCGAAGCTGTCAAACTCGGCAACATGTTCAGCGATGACATTCGCCCACAACACTGGAACGCCATTGCTCTCGCCTCGAAAAAGGCATTCGATGATGGGTGCGACGGCGTCGTCGTAACCCATGGGACCGACACACTCCACATCACCTCAGCCGCTGTTGCCATGGCGTGGGCGGGACGAGGCGGTGTACCCCCCGGACCAATCGCTTTTGTTGGTTCCCAACGATCTTCAGACCGTGGGTCATCAGACGCCGCAGAAAACCTCCTCTGTGCCGTCCATTGGGCAGCGAATGGGCCCAAACCAACCGGCCGCATGGGTGATGCCTCTGTTGTCATCATGCACGCTGGCCCTGATGATGGGGTTTGCTCAGTCCTCCCGGGGACTGGAGCGCGAAAGATGCATTCCTCAAGGCGCGACGCCTTTCAACCCGTCAACTGTGAACAACTCGGTCAGGTCCACATCGATAACGGCGCCATGTCCCACACCCTCAACCCAAGATACAGTGAGGCGTTGACAACAGGACCGCTACGAACCGTTGCCGAACGACCCGACATCTACGAGACTGGCGTACGGATTGCTCAATTCACAGCCGGTCCTTGGTTGCATTCAGAACACATCGAAGCCGTGGTTCAAACCGGCGTTCAGGCCATCGTCATCCATGGCACTGGATTGGGCCATATACCGATTGAAGATCCTGGAAAAGACGCCCCTGAGAACACCAAAGTTTGGCGCGCTTTGACACGGTGTGTCAACCGTGAAATCCCCATCGTGATCACGACTCAGTGCATCAATGGTCCCGTGGACATGAACGTGTATTCCAAGGGGCGCAAACAAATGGAGATGGGACTCATCGGTCACGGGAGCGTCGCATCGCCTGAAACCATGATTGTCAAAGTTCATTGGGCCCTTTCAAATTCAAAAACAGTCGCTGAAGTAATCGCTTCAGATTTATGTGGTGAAGGCACAAATGCCCTCATGACTTGAGCGTTTTAATCAAAAACCGAGACGGAGTGGAATGGATATGGCAGGCAACTCGAGTGACCGTCTCGAAGACCTCCAATTCAAGCGGGAGCAAGCCCGACTTGGCGGGGGTTTGAAACGTCAAGAAGCCATTCGTTCGAGCGGTCGCGGCACCGCTCGCGACAGAGTCAGCATGCTTTTGGATGAAGGTTCGTTCATCGAACTCGATTCATTTGTCACCCACAGAACAACCGACAATGGCATGTTCCTCCATCACACGATTGGCGACGGCGTTGTGGCTGGTCACGGCACCATCGATGGCCGGCGCGTCTATTGCTTTGCACAGGACTTCAGCGTCCATGGTGGAAGCATGGGCGAGATGCATGCGAAGAAGCTCGCAAAACTCGTCGATATGGCTCAACGTGTCAAAGCCCCAATCATCGGAATTTGGGACGGCGGTGGACAACGAGCCCACGATGGCATTGCTGCACTCGCTGGCACAGGTGAGTTGCTGGACCAATTGGTCCAATGCAGTGGGAGGGTTCCGATGATATCGCTTGTGCTCGGCCCGGTTGTTGGCGTTTCAGCCCTTGCGGCAAGCCTTGCTGATTTCACAATTCTCGGCGAAGAACATGGACAGCTCTTCCTTTCCTCTCCGCTGGAAACTCCAGAAGTCTTGGAAGGCGAAGTCGATGCTGCCGGACTCGGTGGTGCAAACCTCCACGCTTCCCGGTCGGGAATTGCTTGCATGATTGCAGCGGATGAAGAAGACGCTTGCACCCTTGCAGCAGAAATTTTGTCATACCTCCCTGATCATAACATGGCGGACCCACCCGTTGAAGAAACAGCAGATCCAAAAGAACGGAAAAATACGATTCTTGAAACCCTGGTTCCGGACAATCCAAACAAACCTTACGATATGGTAAAGGTGGTTGAAGAGATCGTTGACGATGGTATTTTTGTTGAACTCTTCGAGGCCTATGCTGACAACATCATCATCGGTTTCGCAAGACTCGAAGGCCGTACAATCGGTGTTGTTGGCAATCAACCAAAGGTTCTCGCTGGATGTTTGGACATCGATGCATCCATCAAAGCAGCCCGCTTTATCCGGACCTGTGATTCATTCAACATTCCGCTTGTGACCTTCGAAGACGTCCCTGGTTTCCTCCCTGGCGTGGTTCAAGAATGGGGTGGCATCATTCGCCATGGGGCAAAACTCTTGTTCGCCTATGCCGAAGCCACCGTCCCGAAATTGACACTCGTGACCAGGAAGGCCTACGGTGGTGCATACCTCGCTATGTCATGCAAGCACCTTCAGAGCGATTACAACGTCGCGTGGCCGACAGCAGAACTTGCAGTCATGGGTGCCGATGGCGCTGTCAGCATCATTCATCGACGGGAAATTAATGCCGTTCCTGATGAAGAAAAAGAAGGCGTTCGTCAAAAGCTCGTAGCTGAATACAAAGCCAAATTCGGAGATCCATATGTTGCCGCTCGAAATGGTTGGCTTGATGACGTCATCGAACCTGATGAAAGCAGAGTTCGTTTGTGTCGAGCGCTCAACATCTTGCGCTCAAAGCGGGAATGGAGCCCTCCGAAGAAGCACGGAAACATTCCATTGTGAGTTTATCTCTTGGAATGCGCCCGGGCCAGCAAGCCACCAGAACTGGATTCCATTGATTGTTCAGCATGTTCTTCCGTGGTCAATTGAGCCATCGGGTCCGAATCTTGACGGCGTGCGATGAAAACTACGAGGAAGATGAGGATCACAGCCGCCCCGCTGATCAGACCAACCGTCGTCAAAGGGAACGCTCCATCTGCCGAGTCGGTGTTGGGTGGGGGTGGAACATTCGTTACGGCTTTTGATAGATTCACGGTCAAATATGAAGCAGACTCTGTTCCCAAATCCCCGTCCATAACAGCGACACGAATCTGGACGGTTCCATTCGCTTCCGCAGGGTATTCCAAGAAGGTCAAGCACCGGTTGGTCGAAGTCGATTCATCAAAACTGCAGGAGTGGCTCAGATTGGCGAGCATCGACCCATTCACCGAAACATTTGCTTCGGAAGGCACTGAACCATCGGGGTCATACACCCACCACATTAGCCCACCTGAGCGATCATCAACGGGCGTCAGTTCCTTAATGGTCACAACAGGAGCGTCGGGTTGATTGACAACAGTGATGTTCATAATGCCACTTTGGGTGTTTTGCCCGTCAGAAACATTGAGGTAGACATTCGTGTCAAAACCTGCAAAGTCCACTTCACCGCTCACAATGATTTGCGACGCTGCTCGAACAACGTTGACGTTCGCTGATCCGTCCTCGATGGTCCAAAACAAAACGTCGCCATCGAGGTCCCAAGCCATGTCTGAAAGGTTCAAGGCAATCGAGGCATCTTCATCAAGTTCAACATTCCAAAAGGAAGTGTTGACGATCAGTGGATCATTGATCGGCTCAATGTACAGCGGAACATCAAGTTCAACTGCAGGATTCACACCATCCCCAACCAGCAAGTGCAGAACCGAAGCCCCGTTCATGTTGGGCAAGGGCGTGATGGTGAGGACGCCATCGATGATGCTAAACCCAACAGGACCAGAGGTCCCTTGAGTTTCGCCCAATACGCTGGCGATGAGAACCTCGCCCTCTGGATCTTCCACGTAATTACCTAAAACTATGGTCTTAGAATCACCATCTTCAATGAGGGTTTGGCTTGGAACCGTGTCGGTAAGAACGACTGGGTCATCGACCGGCACAACTCGAATCATTGCTTCAACTTCGCCTTCATCTGTCACGCCGTCACCTGTTGCTCTTATCTTCAAGCGGACATCAGCACCATCGACATATTCACCCGGAGCGGTGTGGTACACAATGAGTTTTGACCCCGAGGAACTGATTGAAGTGCTAAAGTTCCCAATCGCCCCTCCATTGAGTTCCGCCTCGATGAAGATGACACCTTGGCCGTCAGGGTCTGAAGCAAACACAGCTGCATCAACTTCGACGCTGCTTCGTTGTTCAACATCGATGAATGGAACCGGGGAGGTGAACATGAGCGGGGCATCAGTGCGAGTGAAGGCTTGCTGGACGGTCGTCGGGGCTCCTTCAACTCGGATCTGCATTTCCATCACATGTGGACCTGGTGCGACATCGGCCATTGGAAACAAGCACTCTGCTTGGTTCGATGAAGTCATCGAGCCTTCAGCGGGCGACATTCCAGTGACAGTGCATTCGATTTCAACGAGCCACTCAGAAGGGATTTGAGCGGGAGAGGTCCCGTTGCGGAGGCTCCAATCCACGCGCCAGTTGACGGTGTCTTGGGTGTTGAAGGTGGTTGTGTTTGCCGGGGCAAGGGTTTGGTTGAGGATGTTGACGAAGTGGCTGGCGTGTAAATTTTCTGCGATGTACGAATTCGGGTCACTAAGGGTGTTTGGGGCATTTGGTCGATTAAATGCTGACCTGAAGGACTCATGGTCCCCGTGAAGCATGACGCCAAGATATGGCACCACGTGTTCAATCGAACGTTGATGCTGTTCTTCTTGAGTGATTGAAGCATCTTCGTCACCAAAACCCTCGGTGAATGAAGTGCTGTCCTGGAATTGGTAATGATTGGCCCCGAGAAGTTGCATTGCGTGCCAACCCAGTTCATCGCTGGCACCCAACACTGCCGTGACTTCATTGAATTCTGCAACTCCATCCAAGGTCCCAGTGATGAAAAGCCCGGTCGAAGGCATGGCGGGTTCGATGCTCCAACCGGAAGGGGCGAGGGTCGTCCAGTGTTCATCTGAATCCCAGGAACTGAAGTCTGCGCCAAGACCAAACACAGCACGAGGAGGTTGTGCTCCGGGGGTTCCGCTTCTTTCGTTCCAAAATGGCAAGACACCGTAAGCAGAAGCGGCGCCGTGGCCGTGGCCTCCAAGTCCCCAGTGGTTCAGATCAATTTGGCCAAATGAACCCATGATCACATCATTTGATTCATTGAGCATTACCATGTATTCATAGCCTGTTTGAATGTTGGTGAGGGTTTCATCAAAGTCTGTGGCATCTGACACGCCCAAGTGAACCACAACAATGTGACCCCGTTGGGCGAGAAGCGTTGACAACTGCATGTAACCTTCGATGTTCTCACCATCATCCCCGAAAAATTGGACCCACGAGAACGGGCCATTACCAGCCATATTGGCGGATTCACCATCTTCCATTGCAGGGTAGATCACTCGGAAATGAATATCGATCTCATCTGCACCGTAATGCCCATCGAACCAACCGACTGGGAAGTCCACACCCGTGTGAGGCTCTGTGAAGGAAATATCCTCGTCTGGATGTTCTGCCAAGACGGTTTGGAACGGGAGCAGCACAAGGAAGAATGCGATCAAGAGCGTTGTTGAAAATTCACGTTTCATTGACTCGCCTCCCCCATGCCTCTGTTCGCGATGATATCAGTTTTTTTCTATCATGCATAGTGTTGAAGGTGAGCTTCAGCATGAATTAGTCGGGTGAGTAAAAGATCGATCGATGGGAGAAAATCTTCCAGATGAGGCGCCCACAGCGTTTCCCAGCAAGCAAGATGCTGAGCTACAAGCAACCAGCGCCCGTTAAGTTCACCGTCAACCATTGAAGCCATCATCGAATCAAGATCACCTGTCAAGGGCCGGTAGGTAGCATTGACCACGATAGGAGCTTTGGCAGCGTTCAGTTCGGAATCAAAATTCAGACCAAAGACAGCCTCATTGGCTGGACCAATGCATCGTAACAGCAAATCTTCAGGCAGTGTTCGGCGGGAGTTCGCAGCATGGACAGCCCCTCCTGCATCCAACCATGATGCGGCCACAGACCGTGCAGCGCCCCCACCTCCGCACAATGAGAGAACGGGTGCTTCATCGAATGTAATGCCGAAATGTTGTGCTAATGCAACCGCGCCAGCCCCATCAAGACCAGCGCACCACCAGCCTTGACCGTCCCAACGGAGGGCATTGACACATTGATTTTCCATCGAGGCATCGATGGCGGAAACTGCATCGCTCGAGAGTTGGTGCTTCAAGGGAGAGGTGAGGTTGACCCATATCTCGGCCCCCAAGAATCCAGTTGGGAGTGTGGGTTGGGGGTGTGCATCGAGGCCCTGTGCTTCAAAGGTGAAATCTTGATCATCCACTGGTTCAAAGCGTTCTTCAGAATCCTCGATGGACATGCCTGCATCAATTGCTTTTTGCATCAGCGTAGTGGTGCGGAATTTCCCAAATGGGGCTTGCGTATACTCCCAATCTGGTGCTGACGGGACAGCCCCGGCGTACCCCCAAGCCAGTGCACCTTCAATGGTGGTGCTTGGCACTAAATTAAGAGATTTAATTTTGAGATTCACTTCTTTTTTGCCTAACAGACTGAGGAGGTGTGCGTGGACCAAACCAAGAAGCAAAGGTGAAAGTGAATGGGCCACGGGGTCGCCTGCTATTGCAAACCTTACCTCACCCATAGCATCAACAAGCGTGGATAGGATTTCAACCTCTCGCTCAAAGACATAGCACAACGGGATAGATTTCAAAAGGGAGGAGGGCTCAACACCTGCCATGGAAGCAACTTCAACGGACGCAAAGGCAGGTCTCATCTCCATGATAACGGGTGTTTTTGGGTTGTATCTTACCGCCTCAATGTGGTTTGAATTCCAAGCTGCTTTGTCCAATATGGTTGGTGCAAGCATGGCCGTTGTCATCTCGACAACCGCCTTTTTAGTCTACCAATCCAAAAAGAACGTCAAGGAAACAGCCATGAGCGGATCGTATGAACTCAATGAATCCTTCAATCGCGAAGGCGTGGACCCACTTGCAGCCCAAAGCGGCCGACATCCAGTGATTTTCATGGCCATCATCTACATTTTTGTCGTGGTCCTGAGCGAATTGACGTGGTCTGATCTCATCTTCTGAGCATAGAGAGGGATGCACATGGCCGGACTGATGGACATCTTCGTCATGAAAGAGCGAGTCAATGAAGGCACCAATCCCATTTTCATCATCCTTGAAAAAGCATCAATGCTCCTCGCCTTGCTGATTGTTTTTGCTTTAGCGATGGCGTTGAAGTTACCAGATTGGGGCGTCGGTGTGATGGTCGGACTTTCTTTGGGTCCAATCGTCTATGGACACTACTACTTCCTCTACATACGCCCACTTCAGGTGAAGAATGCGGGCGAAGATTGAAGATGTCCCCCTCGTGTAGGCGACCAGTGATAAAATGGGATTGATAGGCGACCTCCTCGGATTTCTTGGCTTAGGCGAAATTTCTGGTGTCGATTACCTCTTCGCCGCAATGGCGATTGTCGGAACCTTCCTGTTCATGATTTACTTCTTGCTGATTTTGGTCGGCGGGGCTGCAGATGGTGCAATGGAGATCGTCGGATTTGATGCAGACTTTGACATCGGTGCTGAAGGGATTTTCCACATGCTGACCCTTCAGGGGATCCTAAGTTTCGTCATGATGTTTGGCATATTTGGACTCGCAGTCTCACAAAGCGGTGGCCTTCCAGTCGTAGCTATTCTTGCAGGAACAGCCGCAGGTGTTTCTTCCATGTGGCTCATTGGAAAGGTGTTTCAAATGATGAAAGGTCTCGAAGTTGATGCAACAGTTCAACACTCGCAGGCAATCGGAGCTCAGGGCCAAGTCTACATGACCATCCTTCCAGGGGAGACTGGTCAAGTCCAAGTCGAGTTTCAAGGCGCCTTGCGAACATGCACTGCTGTTCTTGAAGACGAGAAGGAAACACTCAAGACCGGAAAATTCGTTGAAGTGATCCGCACCATTGGCGAAACCCTCATCGTACAGGAATTGAACCTCAAGGAAGGTTCAGCCGAATGGAAGTCACCTGATGCTCTTACGAGCGAGAAGTGAGTTCTTGAGTTGAAATCGCAACGGGTCAACCCTCATAAGGGGAGGCGTTAGTCAAAGAACATGGCAGGCGAACTTTTACTCATCGGACTCTTTCTTTTCGTATTTGCGCTCGTCGTAACTTTGTACGTAGCAACAAGCCGCTACAAACTAGCACCATCCGACCAAATCTTGGTTGTCTATGGTAACGTGAAGAATAAACAATCAGCAGAATGTATCCACGGTGGTGGTAAGATTGTGTGGCCATTGATCCAACATTACGCCTACCTTTCATTGCGCCCAATGACCATCGCCATCTCTCTAAAGCACGCACTGTCAAAGCAAAACATCCGCATCAACGTCCCTTCGTCGTTCACAATCGGTATCTCAACAGAGCCATCGATCATGAACAACGCCGCAACTCGCTTGCTCGGATTGCCTCCCTCTGACATCGAAAAGCTTGCAGAAGACATCATCTTTGGTCAACTTCGTCTGACCGTTGCCTCACTCACCATCGAGCAGATTAACCAAGACCGTGATTCCTTCCTTCGCATCGTGTTCACCAACGTCGACACAGAACTGCACAAAGTCGGATTGTACCTGATTAACGTTAACGTTGTTGACATCACAGACGAGCGTGAATACATCGAGTCGATCGGTACCAAAGCTGCCGAAACCGCAGTCAACGAAGCAATGGTCGAGACCGCAATTGCCCGTTCCAGTGGTGAATTGGGTCGTGCTGAAGCAGACCGTCAACGTGAAGTCGGTGTGGCTCAAAACGCTGCTGAATCCGCGAAAGGTCAGAAGGAAGCAGAAGTTAACCGACGTATTTTCGTGATGCAACAAGAAGCAATGGGTAAGCAGGGTGAGAACGTTGCTGCTGCTGAAATCGCTGACTTTGAAGCCGACTTACTGGTCAAGCAGGCTGACGCTCGTAAGCGGGCCGAAGTCGCTCAACGTGTTGCCCAAAAGGAAATTGAAAGCGCTCAATACGAACTTGAAGGCGAGCGATTGCGTGCTCTTGAAGTCGTACGAGAAGAAGTTTCGAAGAAGACCGTCGAGATTGCTGCAGAAGCCGAGGCAGAACGCCAACGCCGTATTGCTCGAGGGCAAGCTGACGCTACCCTTGCTCGCTACAAAGCAGAAGCAGAAGGTACCCAAGCAGTTCTTGAAGCAAAAGCAACTGGATACGCTCAATTGGTTGCAAGCGCTGGTGGCGATGCAAAAGCCGCTGCTACCCTCCTCATGGTCGAGAAGATCGAAGAATTGGTTGCTCGACAGACTGAAGCAATTTCCAACCTCAAGATCGACAAGATCACCGTCTGGGATTCCGGCAACGGTGGCAGCAATGGAGAAGGTGGATCAACCTCCAACTTCATCTCCTCACTGATGCAAAGCCTACCGCCCGTCCACGATGTGGCAAAGATGGCAGGAATCGAGTTGCCAACATACCTCGGCGAACTCAAAGAAGATTGAGTTGACTCCGGCAGACCTGAATGGGTCATCAAACCGCAGTCACTGAGTTCTTTAGAGCCGAGGGATTGAAAGCCAAAACGACACGGACCAAGGTCCATGGCAAGTGATTTAGAAATTGCACGAGCGGCAACCCTGGAGCCAATTGAAACCATTGCGTGGAAATTAGGCATCTCCAGCCATGAGTTGTTACCCATGGGCCGAGGTATGGCAAAAATCACATGGGAAGCCCTCAGTGAGCGCTTTTCACGACCGCAGGGAAGCCTCGTATTGGTGACATCGGTCAACCCCACACCATTTGGTGAAGGGAAAACCGTGACCACGATCGGACTGACTCAGGCCTTGTGTGCCATCGGCCAATCTGCAACCTGTGTCATTCGAGAACCATCGATGGGACCGGTGTTCGGCATCAAGGGAGGAGCAGCGGGCGGTGGCCAGTCGCAAGTGCTTCCCATGGAAGACATCAACCTGCACTTCACCGGTGATTTACACGCTGTCACCTCTGCGCATAACCTTCTCTCAGCCCTTGTCGACAACCACATCAAACACGGAAATGCCACAAAACTCGATCCAACCAGAATCTTCTGGCCTCGGGTCATCGACATGAATGATCGAGCCTTGAGAAACATCACTGTTGGCCTCGGAGGACCTGCCAATGGTCATCCACGCCAAGATCGCTTTGATATCACCGCAGCCAGCGAAGTGATGGCCATCCTCGTTTTGGCAAAAGACTACGCTGATTTGCGAACACGACTCGGTGAAATTGTCGTCGGCCAATCAATGGAAGGTCGTCCGGTAAAGGCAGACGAAATCGAAGCGGCTGGCGCAATGGCCTTGTTGCTCAGGAACGCCTTCCTACCGAACTTGGTGCAAACCCTTGAGGGAAATCCTGCCTTTATTCACGGGGGACCATTTGCCAACATTGCTCATGGGAACTCAAGCATCATAGCCGACAGATTGGCACTTGGAGCAGCAGATATTGTGGTCACTGAGGCCGGTTTTGGATCTGATATGGGTGCTGAGAAGTTCATGCACATCAAGGCAGCAAATTCAGGAAAAGCACCAGATTGTGTCGTCATGAACGTCACAGTTCGTTCTATGAAACTTCATGGTGGAGCTTTCGGAAGCCGTGGTGGCTATCGGCCGTCTCGAGAGGAATTGGATGCGGAAAACATCGAAGCAGTCACCCATGGGGCACAGGGGAACTTGGACCGTCACATTCGCAACATGGCAGGCTTTGGCATGCCTGTTATTGTATCAATCAACAGATTTACTGCAGATACCGATGGTGAACTGGAAGCACTTACCGCTGCAGCACGAGCCAGTGGTGCACATGCCGTGACCATGACAGAGGTCCATGCGAATGGAGGGGCTGGAGGCGAACCTTTAGCTCGAGCTGTTGTTTCGGCAATTCAAGAGCATGTAGCAGCAGGACGACCTTTCACGCCACTCTTTACCACTGATGCACCCGTGATGGAGAAGGTCAATGCTATTGCCAAGCGGATGTACAAAGCTGATGACGTGATTGTCGATTTGAAAGCCCAAAAGCAATTGGCTGCAATTGAGTCTTGGGGTTACGGCCACCTTCCAGTGTGCATGGCAAAGACACAGTATTCTTTTTCCCACGATGCCGGACTTTTGGGTGCACCTGTCGGGTTCACAATACCGGTCCAGGAATTCAGACTCAATGCTGGCGCCGGGTTCATCGTAGCAATTCTTGGAAACATGATGACCATGCCTGGTCTACCAAAGCGACCTGCTGCGGCTGACATGGACATGGATGAGAATGGTCAACTCACTGGCGTATTTGGGTGAACCTGAATGAAAATAGTCAAGCGTGAACCCATGTTGTGGCGTTTACGCATTGAGTCAGAAGATGATTTGTGGACATTGTCCCACCTTGCACGATCTGGCCTCCTGATTGGCATGCTCGGAGAACGCCGTGACCAAACAACCACAGGTGAAGAAGGTGGCCGAGCGAAAGCCGCTGAGCGAAAGAAAATGTGGATTCGTTTGAAGATAAGTTCAACTGAGTATCAACCCTTTAGCGAAAACCTCCGAATCCATGGTGTCATCGAAGAAGCTCATTTCGATGTCGGTTTGCATCACACGCACGTGGTGGAAGTCAGGGACGAGGTCGAAATATCGGCCCCGCATCCCTTTTCCGACAGTGATTGGGACCTGCTGCGACAAGCAGAAAAAGCTGCTAACCAGATCAACATCGCTTTGGCCATGGTGGAAATGGACGAGATTGTTTTGTTTTACATCACGCCGCGAGGGCTTCGCGAAGGGGCCACTTGGACAATGCGTGGTGGTGGAAAGCGGGGTGATCTGAAACAATCATCAGGCATTGGGGCAGCGTTCCGCTCCAATGTGGTCAAAGCTGTCAGAGCAACGCTCGATGAAAGCACCCCCTTGCTCTTATGTGGGCCAGGCCATGCACGAGAAGTCCTTCTCGATGACATGAAGGCAGCAGGTGACGCACGTTTCATGAAATCAATTGCAACCTCCATGGCTGGGCGAGCTGGTGCGAACGAGTTGCTCCGTGATGGCCTCGCTGGTGATTTGTTGAGCGAATACGCGATCACAAAAGAAACGGCTCTCATCGAAGAGGCTTGGACACGGTTGCCGACCAACGGAGCTGTTGCCTATGGCCACCACGCCTTAGATTTGGCAATGAAAGAAGGAGCAATTGAGACGCTGCTGATCACTGCTGACTTGCTACGCGACGAAACTCAAACCATCAACGGGCGGCCTTGGGCTTCTTGGGCTGAAGGTTTAGCAGATATTGGAGCGGTGATGGTTCAGTGTTCAGTCGACCATGATGCCGGTCAACAACTGGTTGGCATTGGTGGAGCAGTGGCTTTGCTCAGGTACACAATGTGAGGTTTCCAGATGCGAGTAGTCAATGTGAACGAACTGAGTGAACACCCTCGTCAAGACATGGCTGGTGCACGTTGGCTGGTGATGACAGCGGAGGACATTCAGAAATCTGCATCGTTGCTGATGTTCACAGAATTGGATGACATTCTCGTGGCAGTTGACCACAGAGGTTCTTGGCCCGCTCCAGGTTTGTGGCAGCGTGCTGTGCATTGTATTCTCATAGATGGAAGCGATGAAGATGCCGAAAAGTTCCGCCGATCATCAGGCATTACTCGAGTTATTGCCGATGCAGAGGATGACATTTTGAGTCACCTTTGGTAGATGGGTCTGGAGGGATTTGAACCCTCGATCAACGCCGTGTAAGGGCGGTGTCATAACCACTAGACCACAGAC
>MEHZ011568339.1_pt1 | contig 46153 bp, 36 predicted proteins | sample 897221 | NCBI WGS metagenome assembly MEHZ01 (sample SAMN05514161, study PRJNA337945) | marine metagenome | isolation source: marine surface water | place: Arctic Ocean | collected 2007-12-13 | reverse complement strand
TTCTTGCTTAAATCTCTCGGGTTCTAAAATAAATAAACACAATACTGGCCTTCCTGAAAGTACAGCACTGAGAAGAGGTACATGATCACGAGTCCGTAAATCACGCTTGAACCATACGACATCTATAGCCATATCATATCAAATAAAATTGTTTTATTGATGGTTCATAAAGTAATGCCCATATGAATCATAAATTCACAATCATATGATACTGTTTCTAATAGTAAACGCCGGAGTTTAATCTGGATTTTCTTTGACCATTTAAATTACAATAATTAGGAATATCCTTTGCAAATCATACCAATGATTTAGTCATCATAAAGAATAGAACTTTTTCTCTTCAGAATATCTTTTTTTATTAATTCCACTCTTTCTTCAGTAAAATGACAATGGATAATTCGGCTAATTTAGTTGTAATTCCTAGGTAATCTTCGACAATATAGTGTATATCATGATTGGATACAAAATATGCGGCAAACATGACAGTAACGCCCATTCCCAACCCTAATCTCACAATTTTATCCTGCGATTGACTAAGATTAACTAATAAGGATAAAACCAGAATTCCAATGACTCCAAGTCCACCAATCAGTAGCAGATAATCATTCAAACCCAATAAGATATGTACAGAACCTGTGAATGATGCAAGTGTGAATACCAATGGGCTTGATAGATATGTTTGAATTTTAAGAGATCTATTGATTAGGAAATATATGGTTACAGAAATAAAAATTGAAATAAGCATAATCCGGAAATTTGTAAGGCCGCCAGAACTTTCGCCATCATGGGCAGAAACTAATGGTACAAACAAAATTGAAAGCATCCCTGATAATATTAGAGTAAGCGCACGGTACTGCATATTTATCCCTCAGAGAATATCATGATAATGTTTTGCAAAAGGGCCGATGTAGCCTCTACCGTTCCTATTAGGAGTAATTTCATAAAAACCCTAATTATCATAGTGTATTCTTAGAAAAACGATTCATGAACTCCCAAACAATCTGGACGGTATTTATGTTGTTGGATTACCTACTTCACCCGGATAAAGGTTGTGTCCAGCAAAATTAAGTGTAAGTAAATGTACTTCTGTACCTGCTTCACAGTCGTTATATTCCATTAATGAATAATCAACTGATTCCTCAAAAAAATCAATTGATTATGTTGAGCATTGCTAAAATTATTGGATATTTTAACTTATCTCAGTTTGAGATATCTTTTATTTTCTCAACCAAATTCATTCGACGAAGTCGCCACATCCCGATTGGCGTCATGGCTACAGCGATGAGAATGACTCCGGACATTAGTTGCCATGCAACGCTTGGAACGATTGTAACGGGTACAAAGAATTGCCATGAAGAAAAAGCAGCAGCAAGTCCAACTGCCCCCCCATAAGCAAACAAAACTCCTACAATACCTCCAATGATTCCTATGAGCAAGCTCTCAAACAAGAGCATTGCTCCAAGACTGCGTGTAGAAGCACCTAGTACTCGTAATGTAGCTAATTCGAAATCACGTTCTGCAACGTTCATAATCATTGTATTAAACATCACAACAATGGTAAACAGTAGGCCAAGATACATCATTGCCTGAAATATTTGAGTCTGTTGGTTGAGTAAACTATTGATGCCATCAAGCAATGTTTGACGTTTTACGATACCTGTTGAAACCTCGCCTAAAGCAGAGTCAACCTGAACACCTTCTGGAAGTTCAAGATAGATAGAAGTTGCATTAACACCGAGAATTTCACTCAAGTCTCCACGTAAGAAGTACATAGTACGAGTTAACTCTGCAGTTGAAGTTCCAACGATTTCTACATCCTGTTGTGCGCCATTAAGACTCACCGAATATTGCCCTCCAACATTCCAATCTAGAAATTTCATACTACCTTCATCCATCATCACTTGCGTTAAAACCGAATTGGGTGTTGGAGTATTTCCCTCTATGACGGATATTGAACGCATCCCATTTTGGAATGAATCAATCCCTACGAGAGTGAATATTCGTTCAATTCCGTCAGAATCATCTACTGATCCAAGTGGCATTTCAATAATCATCTCATAGTTGGCTAATTTGTTATTTGCCCAATCTTGAACAGGCCCTTCTGCATCTGGCATAATATATATCTGAGCATCCCATGATTGGTCATCTTCAAGGCTACCGACAAAAGTCTCTTGTAGACCAGCGGACATCATTTGAATTGAGCCGAAAAGCATCAGTGAGATGCCAACTGCGACAAAAGTCATACCAAGACGAAACGGTTTACGAACGCTCGAACGAATGGAAAGTCCCAAAGTTGTTGGCATCCATGAAGTAAGTTTTCGAAGAAGATTTGAGCCCATTCGCATTTCATTTTGACCGCTCAAAACAATTAATGGATCAAGGCGGCTTGCTTTCCAAGCAGGGAATGCCCCCGATAAGAATACAATGAACATAGTAGGGCCAACGACCGTCAAATACAGAGATAGGGGGATGACCCGGATAATAATCGGCACACCAACTAGATTTTGATAGAAATCCAGCATTCCATTCATACCATATGGGCCAGCCAAGGCACCAAGTACGGACCCGATTCCCCCTATTCCAAGAGGGGCAATAAGATATCCCATCATGAGCGAAGATCGCTTAACTCCAAGCGTACGTAACACTGCAATTTCCTTGGCTTGACTTTGTACTAAACGCTGCAGACTTAATACAATAGTTATGGCTGCTATTGAGGCAATCATTACTGTAAAAGGAACTATCGTTCGCTCCGTACCTTCCAAATCCTGTCGCATGATCTCTACAGGTTCATTTTGCCCTCTATCTCGTACACGTGCATCTAATTCAGTGGAACTTAAAGAAGTGTCAACCATCTCCTTAATCAAGTCAATTTCTTCTCCTTCATACTCTTTAGTGTCAGGTAAATCAAATGAGGGCGTACCTTCGATATCCAAAACAATCATGTTACTTGTACCAACAAATTCGCTTGTAATTCGAGCCATTCCAGTATCAGATAGGTAGCCTACAACATATTGCCCCGGGGTCGGCGGGAAGAGAGTACCTTCAGGTGCCATGAGAACATGCAATGGATGATACCCCATACCAACAAGTGTGAAGTCTAGAGTTGCATTTCCGGCTCCAATACTCACAGTAGCTCCAAGACTGAGATTAAGTGCATCAGTAACGTGAGAATCGATGACAATTTCATCCGATGCAACTGCAATTCTCCCCTCAGAATGCCCTACTGGCATCCATACACGGTCAGCATTTGCATCCGCAGGAATACCATGCCAAAGAGCATTGATGATGTGTTCTCCAGTATCATTAATGTGGAACATTGCTCCTTGCGTTACGGTGCGTCCTTCGCATGAATCAATAGAAGAAACGATAGCCGAAGAATTCAGAGCATATTCAATATCCATACAGAATTCTTTCACTTGTTCTGGAGTCCAAGTAGCACTAAAGTTATCAATCCACAGATCTGCAAGATTGGCACCTTCCTCGTCGTCAGCTTGCATTGCATCATACATCCCTCCAAGATTGTGTGCATAACCTCCAAAAGTGATACCTGCGAAAACGCCGACAAATACCATCAGTATCACAGCGAAAAGTCTCAGTTTGGTACGCCAAAGACTTCTTGCTAAGCGTTTATTAAGTAATCCAGACATAATAATACCTCATTTAAAAGAATTAGAATTTATACTTTCATCGGACACGATCTTGCCACTATCAATACGAATAACTCGTGTGGCATACTTGACTAATCCTTCATCATGAGTAACAAAAACTGAAGTTATATTTTCCTGCATACAGGCGCTTACTAGTGCCTCCATTACTTTATTTGACGTCTCTGTGTCAAGGTTTCCAGTTAATTCATCGCCAAGCAAGAGAGTTGGACGTTTGGCGATGCTTCGAGCAATAGCGACCCTTTGTTGCTGACCTCCGCTTATTTCTCCAGGGAAACGATTAATTTCAGCATCTAGGCCTACAAGTTTCAGTAATTCCTTCGCACGCTGAGGATCTTTATTACCTGATAATTCCTGAATCAACAATATATTTTCAAGTACTGTGAGATCTTGAAGTAAGTTAAAAAATTGGAACACGTAACCTATGTTTTCCCTTCGAAAAGAAGTCATTTTTTCTGAGTTGTTACGAGGAACTTGAGCATCAAGAAATGAATAGGATCCGCCAGTAGGGCTGTCAAGAGCAGAGAGACAATTTAGCAGAGTTGTTTTTCCAGATCCTGAAGGTCCAAGTAGAATAACTCGTTCTCCCTCTAATATTTCAAAAGTCACACCATCGAGTGCTTTTACAACACCCGCAGGTGTCTCGTAGTGCCTTTCTAGGTTTTCCATTTGTAATAATTTATCCATATTTACACGTTCTAATCTCAAAGTATATTGATTCCATTAAATAATTATTAATTTAAAAAGGACATTGATATTGAATGAACCACACGTCAATCAAATATAAGTTTTTTTTAAAGAAACAAAATCGAATAAATTAATTATAATTTTAGTCAATGATTATTGAATTATTTATTGAATTCACTTTCTGAGATAACTCCATCTTTATTAGTATCCATATTGTAAAAATCCTCCTTCCAAACTTTTTTAGGTTCGGTATTAGAAATTTTATCTTGATAAATTACTACCGTATTATCTTTATTTGGAATAAAAAAACCTACACCCGCCAATAATAATGGAAATACACATATCCAACAAAAAAACAAAGTTTCTGTTTGAGTTAATGCCACTATTCCTATTCCCAATACAAGGGAAAAGCAACCAAGTCCAAATCCATGTGAAACTCCCATCAAAATTTGGATATTGTGATTCTTAATAATTATTCCTTTTATCTAATCGGGAATTTATTCAGAGAAATATAATCAAATTAATGAAAATAAGAGTTATTGCTAACTTATTATCTAATTAATTATACTTGATAAATTTAAAATCATATAAAATCTTTAAATTAATTATTAAATTCACTATCTTAAATGTATAAATTTATATGAAATACATTAATTAAGTTAATCCTTTGTTTCAACAGTTGTAGATATCAGTTTTGTTGTTTTTAATGAGGAATAATTTATGAAATATGATATTCAAGATTTGCATGTCTCACCGTATCCTCGCAATGAAGAAATTGCAAACACCCTAACTCATGGAATGGGAATCATTCTTTCAGGAATAGGACTTTACCTCCTTTTTGTTGAGGCGAATCAGACAGGCGATCCATGGAAAATATGGAGTAGTTTGATATTTGGTTCTTGTATGATAATTGGTTACTCCTGTTCTACATTATATCATGCATCGACTAATCCAAAATTTAAGCATCAAATGCGAATTGCAGACCATATTGGAATATATTTAATGATTGCAGGAACATATACGCCATTTGTATTAGTAAATCTACGTGGATGGATTGGTTGGAGTTTTTTTATCCTCATTTGGGGATGTGCTTTTTTCGGAATATTTCTTAGAATAATGAATAAACATGTTCCAAATTATATATCAGTTGGCCCATATTTATTTATGGGTTGGCTAGTAATTATTGGAATAAAACCACTATATGACTCAATTGGCAGTACTGGTTTGACTTTAGTTGTACTTGGAGGAGTTTTTTACTCAATTGGAGTTGTATTTTACTCATCGGAAAGGATTCCTTTTAATCATGCTATTTGGCATATATTTGTGCTCGCAGGCAGCATTAGCCATTACTTAGCAATATCATTAGAAGTAATACCTAGTTGATTTAATTAATTTTAATTGACCTCTTGATGATGAATTTATCCCATATTTAAAATTTAATATAATTATTAATTAACTTAAATCCATAATTAGAAGGTAATTACCATGCGATACATCAGATGAAAATAAGCAATTATTTATGCATAATCCACTTAAAGTAACTATTTCATCATAAATTCCATCATCAATATAACTTGAATAATCAGATTGATTGATAAAATATAAATAAAAATTAGCAGATGTAAATAGTTCGATTTCAATTGTTATTGAAGATGTATCATTGAATTGCATTATTATTACATCGGATTCATAATAATCTATTCCTATAAATGAAGATTGATTTATGACAATTATGTCATCGACGAATACCGAAATTTCTAGCAGGGCGCATGAATTATCCCATGGCGATAAATTTGTAGATTGATTAAGATTATGAAAAGCATATTCTTCATAGCAATATTTTCCATTTAATTGCTCTTTTGATTCAGTACAACCTGCTAATGATCCAATAATAATTACTAAACTCATCATTACCGAAATAGTTCTCATGCAACTCCATGAGGAAGATTTATGTTAAACCTATCATTCAATTTAAATTTATAGATATTAATTTCTTTCTGTTAATTTCTACATAATAATAGATTAAAACATATCATTAATAATAATAATTTACCAATCAATTGATAATATATTCTCTCGAGGGAATTATATAGGGTGTGGCAATATTAAATGGGATTCAAATGACATGCCAGATCAAACTGGAAAAATAGCCATTGTCACGGGCTCCAATACTGGGACTGGCTACCATATTGCACATGGGCTTGCTTCAAAGGGAGCTCAGGTAATAATGGCCTGTAGGAGTATAAAAAAGGCAGAATTAGCAAAGTTAAATATCATATCTGAATTACCTAACTCAAAAATCACAACTGAAATTTTGGATTTAGCTGATTTGGCATCTATTTATGAATTTTCAAAAATAATTAAAGCAAAATATGAAAAAATAGACATCTTGGTAAATAATGCTGGAGTTATGGTGCCTCCTAAATCCAATACAAAGGATGGTTTTGAACTTCAATTTGGAACTAATCATATCGGCCATTTTGTACTAACTGGCGAGTTGCTTCCTCTTTTAGAAGCATCAGGCAGTGCTAGAATAATTACAATGTCAAGTATAGCCCACAACAGTGGAAAGATTGATTTTAATGATTTAAATTCTGAAAAGAAGAGATATAGTAGATGGGGGGCTTATTCTCAAAGTAAGCTTGCAAATCTAATATTTGCCCTAGAATTGGATCGGCGCTTAAAATCTAGAAAATCTAGTATTGTTTCACTTGGAAGTCATCCTGGTTGGTCTGCAACAGATTTACAACGTCATTCTTTAATATTTAGATTTTTAAATAAGTTTTTTGGAATGTCTGCAAAAAAGGGTGCGGCACCCAGCCTCTATGCTGCGACAGTAAAAGACGCGATAAAATATCCATATTGGGGAGTAACAAAAAATGGCGAAATGCATGGTTGGACAGGCAGGGCAAAAATTAATTCAAAGGCTAGAGATCTAGAAGTTGCTGAGCGCCTTTGGAGTATAAGTTGTGAATTATCTGGAATTGAGTATCTCATTTAATATTGATAAATTATATACCAGATAATTTTTGCATCCTAATATACCATGGGTGTACCAAATTGTGATTTTTTAGGATGTCAAATCCGTGTAAACCTTGCATCGATCTAAGAATTCCATAATTTGCAAAATCTGCTCCATTTGGCCTATTGCCTCCGAAAAAGTCACCTTCGAAACCAGTAGACATATGATCTAATTGGAACTGTAAATTCTCCCTCGGTTTAGCATCAAACATTTTTGCACGGCTTCTTCCCACCATACGCATTATAAAAGCGCCTAACCATTTGTTGACCAAGCGGCTTGTGAATGAAAATTTATCGACTTTGGTGACATAATCTAATGCTTTTAATGAAGTAAAATATGAAGAGTAAATCACTGCAACTATTGATTTACCCAAAATTGAATCAGAGAAATCCATCCACTTGTCTTGTTCGGAATCTAGACCATGCCGAGGGAATTCTGAATTTTCATTCTCATCTATATAATGTAAAATAAAATTAGAATCATTTACTTGGGTCCCATCAATATCTATGTATACAGGTACTTTTGTCCAATCTGACCATTTGAGTTCCTTATGACTCATAGGATCAACTTCAATTTTAGAATATTCAATTCCACGAGAACCCAACAATGCTTTTACTTTAAAACAGAAAGGACAAGTTTCAAAACAATATAATGTTGGAAGATTATTAGATAATTTTTCAGGAACTTTGACTTCTTGGATCCCGGAAATCTGTTGCGGCTTAATTGAATCCGCCATATTCCCGGGAGAGAATCATCATTATCAAAACCATCGGTCCGGCGCCCTCAATTAATCCTATCAAGGTATATTTATTGACCAATTCTTTGACATCTTTTCATTAGATGTAACAATTATATCTAATCTTTCATTTAGACATGGCATTCGATTTTTAATCATTGATAGGTATAACTTAGATTTTCTAATATCATCAGGAATGCAGACTTTACCAGTCGTGGATTCAAAATCTATTGCTCTATCCAAGTCTAAAGCATGACGATTTAAACTATTTACTAAACCCATTGTCAATCTACTTATTAAAGCAAAAAGAAATAAAATAAGTAGAAATACCGAGACTGTTCCAATTGCTGAACTACCGAATGCACTCATTGCGAATGTTCCAATGATAAATACTATCGGAGCTGTAAAGGTTAGTAAAAAAAGATTTTGAGTAATTGGTTTACGATTTTTTAATCTTCTTATTATTTCCCACCTAGGATTTTTAGGATTATTTGGTTTAAAAACATCTGAAGTTTCCATTTTTGCAGCCTTTTCAACCATATCTTTTACTGAATGCATTCGAAGTAACTGCTTATTTGCAGGAGCATCCATATCTTGGCCAAATAATTCATCTAATTTTTCCACACAATCTTCGTAATATCCAAGCCTTACCAGAATGCCGATTTGTTCTACCAATGGAGTAACAGCATATGGATCGTGCCTCCTACAATCTTCCCACCAATTTAGTGCATGCTCCAACATCCCCAAATGATCCACTAAAAGAGCACCCCCTAATTCCCAACCAAGATTATTACTTGGGTCATGGAGAACAACTTTTCTGATCGCCGACATTGCTTTTGAACATTGTTTCAAATCGGGGAGCATAGGTTTTCCCCTAGTTGTTGGGGGAAGATTCAATCTAGCTATTGCCATCCACGCATCTGAATGAGAATCTTCTAAGTCTACTACTGAGTATGCTTTTGATAATGCATCTTCCCTATCGCCTTTTTCTTCAGAGTCTAGTACATCTAGCCATAGCATCTCAGAACTCTTGGTCACATCATTACGAAGAGCCACTATGAAAAGAATGCTCGGGTCAAAATGTTAAATTAACGCCTTCTACGATCATTATTTCCACTGCTATTATTCCTACCAGAATTATAATTTCTACCGCCGCTATTCCTGCTAGAGTTATTATTTCTACCGGAATTATTATTTCGATCGGAATTATTATTTCTACCTCCACTATTTGACCAAGAAGACCTAGGATTAGAATTTCTTGATCTACTATCTGTATCTCGAGGCCCTTTACCTTGTCGTGGTTTTCTAGTATCGCAACTTGCACGATTACATATTTCTTTACTGGCATAATTGTGATTATTACATTTTGGACAAAACCAGTCACCTTGCTTTATATCGGAATCAGAAGTCTGATTATGTCCTCCTCTTCGATCATTATTTCCTCCTCTTCGATCATTATTTCCTCCTCTTCGATCATTATTTCCTCCTCTTCGATCATTTCCTGCTTGACCATCATATGGCTTCTTTGCGTCACAAGAAGATCGATTGCAGATTTTCTTACTTGCATAGTTATGATTTTTACATTTAGGGCACATCCAATCGCCGGGCTTTAGATTATCTTGTCTCGAATCGTTATAGTTGGCGTCCCTATTATTCCTATTCCTATCTCCATCATATCTAGATTTTGGAGTTCGATCCCTGGGTGCAATTTCTATTGGTGAACTTATCGTACTAATTGCATTAATATTTCTAGATAATGGATAGATATGAATCATTGGATCTTCTACTGAACCTAATACAGTCTGAACTCTGCCAATATTTTTTCCTCCAGATATCCTAATATTGGCCCCCAAACGAGGAGGCTTTCCTTCAAATGATGCCAATAAGCCACCTTCATGAGATACTTTGGACACTACCCCGGAGAAGCTCATGACCTATTCGCGACGTCCAATGTACATGAGAGCACCGGCGAAAGAAAGCATTAACAACATAATTCCTGAAGATGGAATGGTTCGTTCTGATTCTTGTGGATCTAGAACAATTTCTACTTCTTGCTCCCATAAATGAGTATTATTTACTAAAAATACAGCATCGGAACATTTACTTGAAATATCGCAACCTTGGATTTTTACTTCATGCTCTCCCTCGGGCCATAATTCAAAGTTTAATTCAGGAGTTTGCCAACTATTTCCTGTTAAAATTAATGCTCCTGTTACTTCATTATTAACAAATAATGTGAATGTTACATCTTCTCCATCTGGATCACTAAATTGACCATTGGACGACCACTTATTATCTATCCAATATGATTCACCAATAGAAATGTAAGGGGGTGAGCTTTCTTTTATTATCCCTAAGTCATAAATATTTTTCATTCGGTAAATATTTTCACCTTCAATAATTATTTTTACATATACTGGCCCTGGTATCATACTTGTTGAGATTAAACTAATTTCAGTTAATGAATTCACCACTACTGTTGAGAATGATTCTTGACCTCCTTGTGTTAACATCACTGAAACAGATAAGGGGGGCCATTCTTTAGATGCATCAACAGAGATAATATGTGGATTTTGTAGAATTTTATTAGAGGTTGTAATTATCAAAGGATTTCCTAAATGCCAAGTCCTATTTCCAGTAGATTGTCCAATAGAGTCGATTGCTTCACAAGATATATTCAAAAGATTATCTAAATTTGCCCAATAAGAGCGATCTGATTTCTGAAATACTGAAGATGAGTTTGGCCCTATACAAATAATATCTAAATTTGAAGCCCCTTTTTCATCTTCAAACCAAGAAGATAAATTACTCCAACTTGCCCACATTATTTCTCCAGTAAATTGGCTTGGAATCCATGAGTCATTTTTGGGCGCATTCTCAGTCCATAAGGGAGAGTTGTCAACTGGAATTGGAGAAGTAGTAAAGTCGGCAAAAATGTCTTCACCTTCAGGCCAATTATTAGACTGTGAATCTAAAAAAATAGAATAATTTGTAGATTCTTGAATATTTTTAATTACTGAGAAATTAGTTGATGAATCTCCTACGCAGCTACCTCTTAATGGCGATTGTTGATCTCCATCTACAGATTGTGATTGACCAATGTATCTGCCCTCACATTCTTCCCACATGTCTATCCTCAAGTCGTCATTACTGGGGAAATTAAAGTTTAAATTTGCATTACTCATATTTGAAGCATTTAAAACAAGAGTAAATGAATTTAACTCGGAAAGACCAGGTAATATCATTGTTGCATTGAGATATAGTAAAAATTGGCATTCATCTTTCAGTAGAGAATTATCAATATCGGTATCGCAATCCCTGTCCTCAGAAGGATTAACGGGGACTTCATAACACTGAACGCCGGGCTGCCAAGACTCGCATGCCCTTCCTTCTGAGTGTCTGAGGGGTATGCCATTAATTTCATCAACATTTATACTTCCACTTTCCCAAGTAGTATTTTTCCAATCAACCCCGACTCCTCCCCTATGAGGGGGGCCTTCACGTATTCCAATTCTTGTTAACGTGTGTTCGATACAATCTGAAGCTATTCCAAGAACTGCGTCTCGTTCATCAGTAGAAAGCCAACCATCGCCACCAGAAGGCAATATTCCAGCCAAAAAAGAGTCTAAACGTTCTCTAACTGTATCTGCCATAGACCAATTTATCCATGCACTTGCAGAGACTTCGGCTGAATTCAAATCTTCATCGATCTGAAAATTAAAATTTGCATGAGTATACTCAAAAATATCTTCAAATGTTATACTACTACAACGTTCTTCAATAGTGCCATCACCATCTAACTGATCCATTCTTTCATTTACTTCCATTAGTGAGTAATTATTACCATTTAAGGGCATAATTGATAATATTACAATAATAAATATCATTGCCGGAATTAGTTTTGGAACCGAATTTCTAAGCATCACTATGGGAAGGAAGAAGTGTTGAGTGATTATTATATCGCATAATAGTTTTCTATTAAAAATATTATTATCAGAGATTTAGGGAGCCCTAAATTTCATAAAGGAACCTATGGTCCGCAGATTTAGGGCACCCTAAAAACCCTAATAATGGAAGATAAAAATGATGAAATATAAGAAAAATAAAACAATTACGATTATGGCTGTACTATTATTTGCTACATCTGCGTTTGCAGGATGTACTGGAGATAATGATCCAAAATTAGATGCTGAAGATGGAGGATACACATACGTATCAAACGTAGATGTTTATAGGTTAATGAGTGAGGATGTCTGTGACATTAAGGACCTAGCTGAAGCATATGATTGGGATGAAATCAAAGATATATACATGAATGGAAAGAATGTAGAAAAGAGTGATGGTACAATGAAGACTTTACAGCAACATGCTGATGCATCAGGAAAGAAACATGGGCTTGAAGCATACTATGGTACGGAATCCCCCTTGGATGATTATCTAATGGCTGCATTAGATGGAACTGGAATGTTCGTTGGAGCTTCAGATAGCGTAAGAGAACAGGCAGTTGAAAAGGCAGTTCAAAATCAAATCATGACTGCATATGCAGTACATGAATTAAATTCTGCAATTGCTAAAGCTGCAGCAGGAAATTTCGGAGTAGATGATGCTCAGCATGCATGGGATGAAGGTTGGGGATTATACCACGGTACCGATGAAACATTGTCATGCTCACCATACGCAACTGGAGATAAAAGAGCAGGGAACTTTGCAACTGCAGATGCAGATGGCACTTCATTGGCAAATGCAGCAATACTCGTAGCAATGAATGAAGGACTTGCTGCACTACAAACTGAAGATCTTGCTGGAGCAACTGATGCAAGAGATGAGATAGTTAAGAATTTAGTAATCATATACTCTCAGGCAACAATTCGATATGCCCACAAGATGAATACTGATTCAACAGTTGAAGCGGCTCAAACACATCAATCCGAAGGTTATTCATTCTGGAGAGTAATCGAGTCTATGGTTTCTGATAGTAATCCAACACCAGGTAATGATTGCTATAACGGAGTCACAATGGCCGTTAGTGAATTACCATCCAATGAATGTTCTGGATACATGTATGTAACAAACTATGACATGGGAGATGGATCGGACATTTGCTATAACATGGAAATGCATGAAGTTTCTTCGGATGATACTGAACTAAAGTGTGATTCTTACATGTTCTTACCAAACTATGGAGCTACAGTATTTACAGGTGCATATAATTCTGTAACTCATGCAATGAATTCTAGTTGGAATCAATCAATTACTGAGGGATGGAATTACTATGAAAACACCGATATGGGGGATGGAAATTTATTCACAGGTTGCTATAATATGGTATCTCATGGAACTTCTACCGACGATAATGCAACATGTAGTGCTTATGCTTGGTTAGTAGATTTTACAATGAATGATGGAGTAGATACTTGCTACAACAGTGTAACTCATTCCAGTTCAACTGTAAGTCAAGCAGTATGTGAATCATATGAATGGTATGTTAATTGGGGAGCTACAATGTTTACAGGATGCTACAATACAGTATCTCATGCTACCGATGCCGATATGACAGAAGCTACTTGTGGAGGATTTTCATACTTTGAAGGATTTGGAACTGTAGGAATCAATGGAATATATGATTTCAGTAATGTTCCTGTAGCTGGAACTGACTATCAGGCAGCCGTTCGTGCACATCTTCAACCAGCTTGGGATATGCTAGGAATAACTACTGAAGACATTGGAATACTCCAATAAGATAGTTGTCTAATGCGGCACATACAGATCATTGGAAATACATACTTTACGGCAACGGGAGTGCTTAAAAATCAGATTTCTGGAAGCAGAACAGACATCAACAGACTTCATCAAAGTTTTATGCAATTCAAATTAAGCACTCTCGTTGACCCAAATAAAAGAATAAATAGTTAAGATGGGAAAAAGGCTCAATTATGATAAAAATAATAAAAATATTTTGTAATGGCATAAACTCACAATTAAATCATTAAACATCTTGCGTGTTATTAAATAAGGAGTTAAACTAGTTCCAATTATCAATATTAAAAAGGTGTTTGTAATATGAAAATAGCTCCAAGAATTACAATTATTGTAACTATAATGATTTTGTCAACATTTTTCTCAGGTTGTATCGAAAGTACAAATGAGGAAGATAATTTAGGAACGCTTGTAATTGCTTATGAGATTAAAGATAACTTAGAAGATATCGATAATAATCCTCAAATATTAGCAGACTATCTATCAGATAAATTAAATTACGATGTTTCTATTTTTAACGTAGCGTCGGAAGGTGCCATGATTGAAGCATTGAGATTTGGAAATGCAGATATTGCAGTAATGGATGCCGGATCAGGATGGATGGGTTGGCAACAACATGGATTAGAAGTTTTAGCTGCTGACTTGAATGATGATGGAAAGTCATATTATAATTCTCATGCATGGGTGAAAAGAGATAGCGAAATAGGAATGGCGCAAATTGATGGCGATAGATATACCGATCCATATTCATTGTTAGCAAGTAAAAATTCCTGTCACACCGGTTGGCTGAAATCAACAGGTATGTTAATCCCAATGGGATTCTTAATTGGACATGGATATGCAAACATAATAGGAGATCCCAACGATGTTGAAACAATTAGAAATACGATATATGGTTTTTTTGGAGAAAATTCATCAATTCCTGATGTCGGTAGCCCGTATTACGGAGATGAGGGTGCATTGAGATGCCTATCTGAAGGCAAAGGTGAAGTTGCATTTGCTAATGAAAATACTGTAGAAGCATATTGTGGAGCAGGTGATGGCATTGAAAGGAATAATAATTGGTGTGGAAATATCGAAGACTACGTTGCATTGCCTACCTTTGGTAAGTCACCCAGCAATCCACTGATGTACAATCCATCTAAAATAAATAATAGTTTATTAGAACAATTAGAAGAAATATTAATAGAAATGGACAATGAAATTGAAGGAATAAGTATATTAAAAAATATATTTAATTCTTTAGGATTTATATCCACGAATGCTACAGAACATTTATCAGAATTCTCATCATTAATGTCCAATATCCCGGGAATCTCAGCATATTATGATGATAAATATGAAATAAATAACTCAATATCTCCTTCTTTAGATAAGATTAGAATAGGGTTTGAAATCAATAATATAAGTAATGATAGTAATCCTAAACTATTAGGAAAATATTTAGAAAATACTCTTGGAATTGAAGTAGAAGTACATATATTTAATTCAGAAATAGAAATTCTTGACGCGTTGGATGCAAATAATATTGATATCGGATTAGTCAACGAAAATGCGGCATGGTATGGTTGGAAGCAATATAGCCTAGCAGTCATGGCGGCGATAAAAGATGAAGATGGGAAGTCTAAACATGAATCAAAAGCATGGATTAGATCTGGTAGCGATATAGCAATCGCTCATCTAGATGATGACGAGGAAACTGACCCATTTGAATTATTAAACGGTAAAATATCGTGCCATACCAGTTTACTAGATTCTGCAGGGACTTTCATACCATTGGGCAATTTAATTAATAACGGTTACATAAATTCATTTGAAAATGATATAGAAAATTTTAGTATAATAAATACTATTCAGACATTTCTAAGTAAAAATTCGTCAATACCTGATGAAGAAGATGATTATTATGGTGAAGATGGGGCATTAAAATGCCTTTCAAAAGGGACAGGGGATGTAGCATTTATCAAGTATAATGCCATAGAAAAATTTTGTAATGGCCCTGAAAGTGCTGAATGGTGCCTTGATGCTGCCCAATATATATCCCTTCCAACTTTAGGAGAAATTCCTACCAAATCTATAATTTATAATCCAAATTATTTAGATATTCAAACTAGAACTGCTATTTTGAATTCATTAATGAAACTTAATTATGAGATGTATGTTGAAAATTATTCAGTCATGGGAAATACATATACTGGATGTTATGATATTTCTGTTCATGTGATAGATGAAGAATCGCCAAAGAATAATTGCGGATCAGAAATTTTACATAATGTCTTAGATTCATCTGGAATAATTACAATTAATTCCCAGGATCACTTAGGTAAATATTCAGAGATTATTATTAATGTACCTAAAATTATAGAATATCAACAGCAACTATTACAAGCATAATAAGATAATCAGATTTTTAATAGTGAATATAGTTTCCCGGCAGTACCAAATAAGAGTTTAGGACCCCCTAAACTTTAAACAAAGTATTGGGAAGTGGTTTGAATATCGGCAAATAGAGTTGAAAAAATTCCTTTAGTTCGTCTAAATGATGTTTTAATTGGATATAATCCCAAAAACCTACTATGTAAAATCCCAAACTTAGAAATTTGGCCAGGAGAGGTTGTTGCCATAACTGGGCCATCAGGAGTTGGGAAAACTACTTTGCTCAGAACTATAGCGGGAATTGTCTCTCCATTAGAGGGCAATGTGGAAGTATGTGGTGATTTATTACCTCATAAACCTAAAAGGGGGAGATTGGGTTACGTTCCTCAGAGGCTTGGACTAGTAAGGCATGCTAGCATAATGCATAATGTCATGTTGGGAGCTACTGCTGGGAGTTCAACAATTTTTCATTCTTTGGAAGTAAAGAAGAAAGCGCATCTGGCCATTGAAAGAATGGGATTAACCGATAAAATATTAGAGCCAGTTAGGAAATTATCAGGAGGGCAACAAAGAAGGGTAGCAACTGCAAGGACTTTGGCACAGGAGCCAAAATTAATACTAGCAGATGAGTTTCTGAGTGAATTAGATGAAGAAACCATGGAGATGGTGCTAAGAGAAGTACTAGAGTATGTTCGTAAAAGCGGAGCAGCATTGATTGTAGTTGAACATGACATAGCAAGGGCTAGATCAATGGCAGATAGATTATTAGTTATCGATGACGGAAGAATTAATCCATTTATCAGAGAAGTCACTGCAATGGAGATCAAAGTATGATTACAATGCAAAATAAGATATTGTTCTTGTTCTTTGGCACAATATTTTTCACATTCTGGATATTGGATGGAATGGTCAATCATTGGGGAAGGTTATCAGGAAGTTTTGGGAACTTAATTATATTCTTCAATGAGTCATTATGGCCACCAGACTGGAGTGTCATTAAACCTCAAGCATATCCGGTTTGTACTGTATATCCATTATTTGATTTTACGTGTTCAACAGCATGGATTGGTATGATTGAAACGATAAAAATTGCATTTGTAGCCACAATATTGGGATCAATAATATCATTGCCATTATCCATGATCGCAGCACGTAATCTTAATTCAAAGGGCATCTCATATTTTATTAGATTCATATTGGCAGGTGCTAGAAGTCTACCTAGCATAATATGGGCAATATTTTTTGTTATTTTGGTCGGCTTTGGGCCTTTTGCAGGAGTATTGGCTATGACAATATACACTGTTGGATACTTGGGTAAATTACAATATGAAGCAATAGAGGGGATGAATAACATTCCCTTGGAGACTGCAAGGTCAATGGGACTATCAAAATTTGAAATTGCAATAGGAGTTGTAATACCTGAAATGGCCAATAGCTTGATTTCACAAACAATTTTTATGTTTGAATATAATGTAAGACATGGTACAGTAATAGGAATAGTTGGAGCAGGCGGTATTGGATATTACATCAATCTATACCTAAAATTTCTACAATATGATAAAGTAATTTCTTATCTAATAATAATTTTCATTGTAGTGCTAGTAATAGACTTTATTTCAATATCGGCAAGATCATTATTTAATGAGGAAGGAGATTTATCAAAACCGTCGTGGTGGGGAGTTTTTGGATCGCCAAATAGTAAGAAATAAGTAAAAAATATTCAAATATCATCGGCTATAATTCTTATTGAGCCTTCCTTATATGAAATCTGGATATTATCTTTAACCTTGTAAGTTAATGCTGCCAATGCCTCATAAACTTCTTTTTCATCGACTTTGAATGCTTCTGCTGCTCGTTTAGTTGACCATGGTACTTCAGTAAAATCTGAAGATGCAATCCATTTCAACATCCTAGCTTCAAAATCAGTTAAATCCATAGAAGACATGATTTTAGCTCCTATATGATTCTACCATTTTTCTTACGGCGTCTTCCACTTCTATTTCTCCTTCAAGTAATGCCCACAATGAAGATAAAAAGGGAGTATGGAGTTGTAATTTTAATGCTTGATCTAAAAACGATTTAGTAGCCCTTACGCCTTCTGCAACCATGAACATATCATTTAAGGCTTCATCAAGGCTCATCCCTGAACCAAGTTTTTCACCTAATGTTCTGTTACGGCTTCTTGGGCTTGTGGCTGTAACATATAAGTCACCAATCCCAGCAGGACCAAAAGCAGTATTTTCCTTTGCACCCATCTTTCCAAGTAGTAATATTCCTTCGCTGTATCCAGCAAGAACTAATGCGGCTTTGAGATTATCGCCCCCTATTGAGTCTCTTAAACCATCAACTAGTCCGCAAGCCAATGCGACAGTATTCTTGTATGCCCCCCATAATTCAGCTCCTATTGGATCTACAGCAGGCGTCAATATCAATGAACTAGTAGAGAGTCTTTCCGCCACTCTTTCTGCCACAGATCTGTCATGGCATGCAACTAATGCATTTGTTAAAACTCCCCTTGCTACTTCTGGAGCGATGGTGGGGCCCGTCATAACTACTACAGGATTATTCTTCCCAGCGCGATTTAATTTCTCCTCTAATACTTCAGATATTAGTCCATGTTTTTCATTTTCAGGAGCTAGTCCCTTTGCCAAGTCGACTATTACATGTGATGGCCGTAAATATTGAATCATATCATCGAAGACCGATATAATTACTGAACTAGGTAACGCCATTATGATTAATTCGCAAGTTTCTAAGATATCTGAAAGTTCCATTGTTGCTTGTAAGCCTGATAAATCATGACCTGGTAGGTACTTAGTGTTCAGGCTATCTTCCATTAAAGACTGGTATACTTCATGTTCAACCGTCCATCCGGATACATTATGCCCATCATCTATCCATATCTTAGCAAGAGCAGTGCCCCAATTACCTAAACCTACTATACCAATTCGAGCCATATCAGTAAAACCACGACATTCCATTCCTGTTATCATACTATTGGGATTAGTAACATCATACGTTGCATTCTTGACCATAAAGCGCTCGCATCATAAATAAGCAGGGGTACCCGAGTGGTCAAAGGGGCTGGGTTTAGGTCCCAGTGCGTAGTGCTTCGCAGGTTCAAATCCTGTCCCCTGCACCACTAAAGTCATTCCAAATGTATTCTCTTTGATCGGAACTTGGCAATTTTAGTTTTTTGCCAATTGATCAATCTAAATAACATGAATATTAAGAAAATCGATGTTAATGTAATTAATAAATATACATCCTGATCAAATGGTCTAGTTGGATCATATGGATGCGAATCTTGAGCATCTGGAATGTTGTCTCCATCATCATCAATATCCAATAGGTTAATTTCTCCATCATTATCTAAATCCAAGAAGTCAATTGATGAGAATTCAGGAATTTCTGACTCTTCTTCTTCCACAATATTCAGATTGGGATCAGGTATACATCCAATTATATTTCCAATTGCAAGTAAATGGGTAATGTCAACATATGAAGAGTTTAATCCTGGTTCAAAAATACAACCATCGGAATTATCCCCTACAGAATCTCCATCAGAATCCATCCATTCCAATGGATCATTGTCGAAAAGGTCAAAGTTGTCTCCTTTATTATCTCCATCTAAATCGCTCCATTCATTTGGATCTAATTCAAAAGAATCATTAGAATCTTCATAGCCATCATTGTCATCATCTTTATCTAAATTATTACCTAGTGTATCTCCATCTGTATCTATGTATTCGGAAGGATCAAGTGGGAACTCATCTCCTAACAAATTACAGTATTCTAAAGTAATTATATAAACTGGATGTCTATTAGTTAAATTGACAAAGTCTGATGGATAAATTAGTGGATATGAGGGCGGGAGATAGTTTAAAACAGAAGGATGCATTAAAGGAACTTCTTCACCCAATGATGTTAAAATGCTAAGACTACCAATATTGTGATTACCGCCATAATTATTATTTGATGAATCAACAAAAGATGTCCCAGTATTAGTATCACATACGCCATCACCATCATCATCTGCATCGAAATTATCGCCTAATTGATCACCGTCATAATCAGACCATTCAAATTTATTAGAAGAAAATGTATCAAAGTTATCTGTTCGCCCGTCATTATCATCATCCAGGTCAGTATTATCTCCAATACCATCTGAATCGGTGTCACTCCACTCAGTCCTATCTAAGGGAAAAGCATCCATAATTATTACTCGATAGACTATATTGCCATTTGAATCTAAAGTTTGTAAAGTATAAGTATCATTTACCCCGTCATTATCATCATCCGGATCTATATTATCTGGAATTTGGTCACTATCGGTATCTGCAGAAATATTCGGATCTAATGGATCAAAATCAATTGCATCTGGTACTCCATCATTATCATCATCCAAATCATTGATATCTACAATCGAATCTCCATCCGTATCCAATATACAGTCATTAAGAGAATTCGAAGCTGTTCGAATCGTAGATTTTAATTCTGGGCATGCAATTTGATCAATTGCCATCACAGTTTCAACATAATAACCAAGTGAAGCCTCTGCACAATTTGCTAAACCTCTGATATTAGAATAATGCCCTATCTTACAAGGTGATTGATCTAATGAAGAAGAATTTGGAGCATCATGACCCTTGGCTGCGAGCGAACAAGATGTTTGACCAGAAGAGGGTTGATAAGTGCCTGGATCACAAGAAGTTTGGAAACCTGAACCATGGTTAAGATCTATATTTTCAGGAGCATTGTTGTCCACAATATTTCCATTACCTAATTGCCCATTAGAGTTATATCCCCAGCAATATAAAGTTGCATCATCCAATATTGCACAAGAATGTCGTTGCCCTACTGAAATTGATAATGCTGAACGACCAATAGGAATATCAACTTCATCTGCAATTATCCTATTATCATTAGTTCCATCCCCAAGTTGACCTTTTGCATTATCCCCCCAGCAAATTACATTACCCTCATCTAAAACTGAACAAGTATGATGAAATCCAGATTCTATAATAGATGGTATTTGATTTTCAGAGAGGGGGACTGGATTTGGAAGATTGAAATTATCATAATTTCCATTACCTAGTTGGCCTCCTGAATTAAAGCCCCAGCAATACAATGAATTATTAATCATAATTGAACAAGTGTGAAATGCTCCACTACTTATTGATCTAGATTGATATTGACTCCCTAATGACTTAGGAGTTAATTGCCTATCATTACTGCCATCTCCAAGTTGACCATGCCAATTATCACCCCAACATTCAATAGAAGAATTGATTAATATTGCACATGTATGATATGATCCAGCAGATAATGAAATAACATCAGAACCATCGAATAAAATTTTAGTTGGACTATTCCTATCTGAAGTAGAGCCGTCCCCTAACTGCCCATTGGCATTTCCCCCCCAACATTTTACAGAATTATCATCAAGAATTGAACATGAGTGTGTTTGCCCTAAAGTGATGCTTGATGCAGATCTACCATTGCCAAGGTTGACCAATGTAGGAACCGTTCTTTCAACTGTCGTACCATCTCCCAATTGGCCCTGAGAATTGTCTCCCCAGCACCTAAGAGATCCATCATCAAAAATTGCACATGAGTGTGCTAAGCCTGTAGATACAGATATTGCAATACGACCTAATGGAGTATTTGCTACCGTTGGAGCCAATTTATCATCTCTTGAACCGTCCCCTAATTGTCCATTACCATTACTACCCCAGCAACGTATCGCCCCATCGTCCAAAATTGCACACGAATGAGACGTACCGGCATTTACATCTGTCAAGATAGGAACATTGAAACCTGGGTCCGAACCGATGCAATCAGTTGGTGAATTTGAGCCAGATAAGGGATTATATGTCCCTCCTGAACATGCAATTTGTACACTTGAACCAATGGAAGTAACATAATAACCAGCATTGGCATCATCACATTTATCCATCCCAGATAATTTTTGAAATGTACCAATTGAGCAAGGAGATTGAGAAGTTGCACCATTTGTATCTACATAATTTCCTGGACTTGCAGGTATCTTAATCAGACTGCCAGGAGTATCGACATAGAAGCCAACAGTAGCTTCTTGACAATAATAGCGACCATATTCCCCTATTCCACAAGTGGCTGCAATCGCAGGATTGTTGTCATCGGAATCTGAGCCTGAAGGATAACCATCTCCATCTCCATCAGATGCCACATGTGTATCAAAAATATTTAGAATCGAATCATCATCTAAGTCTCTTTCGGCAGCATTTACGTATGACCACCTAGGCAAAGTGACATCTGTTGGAGATGATCCGATATCAAGAGATCGGATATCGCCTAATCCCCAACATCGTAACATATCATTACTTGTGGAAGAGCAGGTGTAATGGCCTCCTGAAGAAACGCTTATTGGAAATTTACCGCCAGTGAATGAGATAGCCAAAGGAGTATTTTGACTACTATCAGTACCATCTCCTAATTGTGAAAATGAGTTATCCCCCCAGCATTTCAAAATATTTGTTGTATCCATAACACAAGAATGAGAATTACCAAGAGAAACTGAAGAAACTCCTGAAACTATATCTGAAATTGGGGAGTTTGAGTTTACATTCGTACCATCTCCCAATTGACCCTGAGAATTGTCCCCCCAGCAACTCAGAGTAGTGTCACTAAGAATTGTGCAAGTATGCATATCGCCAGTTGAAACGGCTACTGGAGTAGTAGATAATGCGACCATAGTTGGAGTATACCTATCAGAAGTTGAAGAGTCTCCTAACTGCCCATGAGAGTTATCACCCCAACACTTTAGATTGGGAGTATTTGTAATAGCACAAGTATGACTTCCCCCCGTTGAAATGGCCAATACTAAATCAGAACCTAAATCCACGTACGATGGAGTATAGATAGAATTTGCAGTACCATCGCCTAACTGCCCATCAGAATTATCTCCCCAACATTTTAAATTAGCAGTTGCAAGTACAACACAAGTGTGATATGAACCTGCAGAGATAGTGATAGGAACATCAGAACCTAAATCAATATCCAAAGGAATTGATGAGCCCACTACTGAACCATCACCCAACTGGCCTTGGGAATTACTCCCCCAACATTTTAGACTAGCATCATCCAGTATTGCACAAGTATGAGAATTTCCAGAGGAAATTGAAACAGCAGTACGGCCGATACCGAAATTCACAGGAGTCATAGTTTGTCTATCTGCAGTAGTTCCATCTCCCAATTGGCCTTCAGAATTATCCCCCCAACAATTTACGGATGAGTCATCCAATATTGCACAAAAGTGACCATTGCCACTTGAAAGTGTTGTTTCGGTAAATATGGAACCTTCTTGGAAACCAGGATTATTGAGGCTTCCCGAAACTGGTTGACTCATGTCGGTTAACATATAATTATCACTTACCGCTATTGCAAATTTTTGAGGACCTTCTGGAACGTTTGTCCCGGTTACTATTATTTCCCAATCTCCAGCATCCGGACTATCTACTGATAGTCCTAGTAAATTATTAATATTTCCAGTTTTTTGACCATATATATTTCCGGAAGGATCTTTGAGCGTCATATCAAGATCATTGACTAGGCATTGTGTAGAACAGGAAGATACCATGATATTATGTGAGTCAGTCCATGAAAGAATAACATCAAAAGAAGGAGTTCCGATGGGAATTGAGAGCCTGATTGACTTACTTTCGGAAGTTGTAATTTCCAATTGATCTAAAAAGGAGCTAGATATTGCATCTTGAACATTTATTCTCCCCCACCCTTCATGATTGTTTGGAGTTGTTTGAGCAGCGCCATTGGAGCCTCCATACTGGCCTTCCATATCTACACTAGTGGCACTAAAAATACCTTTGATAAGGGCTGAACTCGGAGTTAAATAACCAGCATTATTCAAGTTTTCAATTAGCAGGGCAGCAGCACCCGCAGCCAAGGGAGTAGCCATTGAAGTACCCGATTTATATGTGTAATCAGGATATTCTTCAGAGATACCGTCTCCATCCATATCAATAAATACTGAATTACCATCAGCATCATTACTAGATAAAACAGAAACTACACGAGTTCCTGGGGCAACTAAATCAGGCTTTATTCGGCCATCTTGAGTTGGACCTCTGTTGGAATTACACCAAACTCCATCAATATTATTGGATTCGGAATCTGAAGCAATAGGTTCAGCGGGAAATTTGTTTCCGGGATATAGATTGCAAGTAACACTCAATGAAGGGCGATTATTTTCTGTTGCACCAATAGAAAATCCATTTTTTGTTACTGCTTGGGGTTGTATCCAAGAAGTATCGATTTCTCCATCTGCATTAGAATCTTTACCTTCATTCCCTAAAGCAAATAATATTACAAGATCTTCATAAGTATATGCTGCTTGATCAATTTGTTTAGAATACGAGTTATAATAGTTAGGGCTTGAACTTTCAGGGTTTGTGCCCCAAGAATTTGTTTGCACTCTAACGCCTGCTTCATAGGCAGGGGTTGCTATTCCTGATACAAAATTTGAAGGGACATAGAGGCCGCCATTTGCACAATCTAATTCATCCATTGCATAAAACCATAATTGAGATTCATATGCCATACCTTTGAAAAATCCTTCAGAATTTGAGCCATCGCCTACTGCAGAGCCAGTAACATGAGTGCCGTGACCATTCGAGTCTGCAGGATCGTCGTCGTCGCAAATTGCAGGTCCATTAGAGCCAGTTATGATGGTCTTTATTCTACCATAGAAATCAAGGTTGATAGTAGGATTATTGACTTCACATGTTGAAATTGAAGTACATACGTTAGCATTATCAAGGCCTGAATCCGCAACTCCTATAATTACTCCATCTCCTGTAAGTACATTTCCAGACCCACCCATGTAAGAAGCATCCCAAACATGATCTATTCCAAGAATTTCAGCAGCTTTATCATCAAATAATCGTGCTGGATATTTTGGTTCCATCCACTCAACATACTCCTGATTAGATAGCCACAGTATTTCCTTCTCATCCACAACAACTTCCGCGTAAATATCTTCAAGCGTTATCAAATTGATGCCGTGGCCCAGTAAATTTTTACCTTCTTCGGGCCCGGAAAGAATAATATTAATAACAAATTTTTCCCCTTCTTTCATACTCCCATAATCTTCACCATTCATTATTGGGACCAAATCGGGAGCTAGTTTGTCCATCACATCAAGTTGAAAAGATCCGATGACCCCTAAATCTGCAAGCTCATAAGGAGATTTCTTACTGACATGGCAATGGAATCCTTGAGGAGGCAAGTAAGAGTAGCATGCAATTCCTGAATCTGCCAAACTTTCTTTCCAGTTCGATGGGACTGGATAATCGTGAGCAAGTACATACCAACCATCCATAATATTTTGATTTGTAATTTTAGACCAGTCATTTATTGGCACATAATTAGCAGTCCTATAGAATAAATAAGCCTCACCAATTTTATTTTTATCTCCCCATCCATGAGAACTGTCAGATAAATCAGGAGATATTAAGAAATTACCTTTATCATCATACTTTACAGAAATATCGGAGAGCGATTGTTGGTGATTTGAAGAGTCCTTCATTGGATATTCAGATGCAGCCACGGTAAGTACCGAAGGTAAAAGAATTAACAATACAAGGGCCAAAGATATCAGAGTACTTGCCCTGCTCCCTCTACCCATGTTTATTCTACGTAGTAGGGAGGGCATTAAAACTACTGATTGATTTATGTTTTTATAAGTATAATTATGCATCTCTAACTATAAAATATTAATATGCAGGGAACAGGAATATAGGCCATGACTTCTGGGGTTGTATATGAACGGAGAGAAGATTCCGGCAATGGAAAATAATCTCCAAAATTTAGAAGAAGATTCTTTGGATAAAGAATTGGAAAAAATAAGAAATAGGAGATTGAATGCCGACAAAACATTTCTTGTTAACACGATAATTCCTAGAACTAGTGATGACTATACATTGATTTTTGGAGTAATATGCGGTGCAATATTCTTTGGAGGGATATTCATAACATCTTCGGGCTTAATAACCCCAGATTCAATCATGGTCGATAATAGCATATCAGGGACTTTCTTGGACTCAGAGGACTGTACTGACAGAAGATATGAAGTATACTTTGAGATATTTGCAATTGATGAAAATATAAGAATTAAAAGCCATCATGTAAACGAAGAATTAACATCAATTATGATAGTTAATTTTTCAAGTAAGGACGATATAAATAATACATTAGAATATGTTTTAGGAGGCATGGGCGACCTAGAGAATACATTTGATTCTAAAAATATAAATGATGGGCATTATGAGATAATTGTCAATATTTATATCTATGATGAAGAAGTAAATCTATCACATTTATCGGAAGATATTTTATTAAAATACATAGAAAATGGCACTTATATTGATAATATTAGTAAAATTGTCGAACTACATATGGAGAGTAGGATAACTAATGAAATTCCCATTCTTAAAATCGTAAGTTTTGGAAATTGGGGGAATTCTGAACTTCAAAAAATTCCAGAAATAAGTGATGAGGAGCCTCGGGCATGTATGTCGATTCAAGAATTGGGCATTTGGGGCTGGGCGTTAATGGGATTAGAATGGGCTGGAGGAAGAGAGACAGCAATGTTGACTGGCGGTAGTGCAGGAGTTCCTCCTTGGTGGCTAGCTTCGGTATCACTTGGGATGTCAATATTCTTTTTATGCGTTCAATATCCGTTAATGCATAGGCTATACCATAGAGAAGTTGATGATTTATTATCAACAAGGCAAATGAAAAGGATGTTGCAAAAGGTTTTACAAAAATCTTCTAATGAATTAAGAATTAACTTCGATTTAAATGATTTTAAAATACAAGATAGGCCACTTTCAGTAGATGCGTTAGTACATTACAAAACTACAAGCATGACAATAGCAAGTCCAATGGAAGTAAAGACTAGGATGATTACGGATATTTTAGAAGAGTTTGCAATATTTGGTGAAATGAGGCCGATTCAATTGAAATCTTTGTGTACGGACATAAAGGATTCAAAAGTTTCCAATATAATAATTAATTCTGAACTAATAATTGATGATTTTGGTCAAATACCTTTATCTGAAGATTACTCAGAATTCTTCGGATCGATAAGTAAATTCGGCAAGCTAGAGGAAGAATTTAGGGGCGTGATGAAAAAATGGTTTAGACAAAATCATCTTGTAGATTATGGATCGGCAATAATGTCTGATGAAGATTCCGTATTTGTCAGAGTAATCTATCAACCTGCGCAAAGATTTGCTTACTTTTCATTCAAATCCAACTATAATGAATTACAAAATAATCTTGAAAGCAAGTTAAAAATTAAATTACAAGACCATATGGGCAATAGGACATTAATAGTGAGTGCAAGAAATGAGAAATCGACACTAGCTGACTATGCGAATCCTGGAAGAGTTGAGCAAGGAACAGATGAATTAACGGGAGAGGCGATGGTTGCCAAGAGGGGAGGCATCCCTGGAGCATTGTTGCAAAATCCATTCATGGGAGATATTCTTTCTTCTGTTGAATATGTAGCACTAAAGAACCGTAAGAGAATTGATAAATATGGATTTTGGGGGCTTATAGTATTCGTTTGGATACCATTCATGGCCAGCGGCGTTTTAGTTGGTGCAATGTTAGGATTGGTGGCTAGAATGAGATTTGAGCGAGTTTTAGCTGCTTGCCTACTCGGAGGATCGGCGGCATCAATAACTTGGGCATATAGTGCAAAAGGAATAATAGAATTCATGGAAAAATATCATGCCGAAGCATTTATTCCATTCCTGATATTCCTAGTTTTTGCATTTACAATAATTCACCTTAGAAATAATAAAAGACGAAGAAGAGAGGAATTATTTAGAGATTCAATGGCATTTTTCTCTGGCTCATATTCAACCACGGACAATTAGTAATAATGATAAAAAAAGACTACATTAATAAAATAAATATCTTTGAGGATATTAGGAATCTCTTACATTGAGGAAAAAAAATGAGAATAGTGACATGGAATTTGAATGGTATAAGGGCTGCTCATCGTAAAGGGCTTGATGATTTCATAGAGAAGATTGATAGTGACATTTGGCTATTCCAAGAAGTTAGGGCATTGCCTGAACAAATGCCTGATAATTGGAATCCTCCGGAAAAACATGAAATAATTTGGCATCCTGCCCAAAAAAAAGGATATTCAGGAGTTTCTACATGGTCAAGAATAGGAATTTCAGATGAGGGGCGTGGAATAAAAACTAATGTAGATCCTGATGATTCAGAAGGAAGAGTGCTGCACACAAAACATGGTAACTTACATTGCATCAATATATATCTTCCCAATGGTGGCGCCAATATTGAAAGGCAGAAATTCAAGGATAAATGGTTGGAAGATTTACTTATTTGGGCTAAAAAATTCATAGATATTAAAGAGCCAGTACTTATATGTGGTGATCTCAATATCGCACACATGGAAAATGATATTTGGAATCCCACTGGAAATAAATATACATCAGGATTTCTAATGCATGAGAGAGAATGGTTTACTAGATTTTTATCCTCAGGTTGGCATGATTTATTAAGAATCAAATTTGGTAAAATAAAAGGACCATATTCTTGGTGGTCTAACCGTGGACAAGCAAGAGCATTAAACAGAGGTTGGCGGATTGATTACGTACTCGCTAATGCAGCGGCCCTTGAGATTTTTGAAGATATAGAAATATTAAGAGAGGGTGGTTTGATTGTCTCTGATCATGCTCCACTAATTGTTGATTTAAGATTATAAAAATATTGAATAATAAAAATTAAATCTAAAAACGATACTTTTCAAGAAGGAACCCTTTCCACTAGCCATGATGAAGGGGCTCGAAGCACGTCTGGAGCAAATTTTACCAGGTGGAAAGGGAGTTTGGATTCCAATGGACCACGGAATTTCCAATTATCCGGAAGTAGGATTAGAAAATATTAATTCTACAATTAAAAAATTAATTGATAGTGGCGTTGATGCAATAGTACTTCACAAAGGCGTATTAAGTCATCAGAAAAAATTGACCAAATGGGATGGTTTCGTTTGTCATGTATCTGCATCAACTGTGCATGGAGGCAGTAGATCTGGAGAAAAAGTAAGTATTGCAACCGCAGAAGAATGCTTGGACAGAGGTGCAATTGCTGTTTCCGGACAAATAAATATCGGAGACCCTTCTGAGCCGGATATGCTATTAGAAATGGGAGATTTGACAACTGATGCTTGGGCTCTTGGAATGCCAGTACTGGGAATGATGTATCCGAGAGGAATTAATATGAAAAATAGTACTGATGATTCAACAAATGGAGTTGCACATGCTGCAAGATTAGCCTGGGAAATAGGTTGCAATGTTGTAAAAGTCCCATGGACCGGTTCAATAGATTCATTTCGAAATGTGACAAACTCAGTACCAATACCAGTTTTAATTGCCGGAGGAATAAACGAATCATCCTTTGGAGAATTATTAAAAATAGTAGAAAAATCAATGCAAGCCGGTGGAAGTGGAGTCTGCATAGGTAGACAAGTATTTGGATCAGAGAATCCTGAATTATGCATTAAGGCACTTAAGGCGATAGTGCATGAAGGAATTAGCGCTAAAGATGCAACTAAATTTTTAGAGTAGTGGAAAATATGGAGTTGTGGATTGATGATATAAACTCTAACTCTGGCGAGTTAGGCAATCATGCTGACCGTTTATGGAGGGGAGATGCCCCTGATGTTGCAGAGATTGATTTAAGTGATTATAAATCTCAAGAAGAAGCAATTTCAATGATAGGGATTGTACCGTGGGTATTGATTAAATGTAAAAATTGGAAAATGATACCATTGGAGAATTTGATTTCAAAATCTTTAGGCTCAGGCACTAAGATAGTAGTTTCCATTACTGATGAAATAGATGTATTAGGAGTGTCCTATGCACTTCAACATGGAGTTGATGCATTATTATTACCTCCAATAAAAGAAATTTGGGATAGAGCTTTGAAAGTTAATGAAAGTAAGAAAAATATTAAATTTTTAGAGAAAGAAGTCACTTCAAAATTATCATGTGCTAAGGTAACTTCAATCGAGTCCGGAGGATTTGGAGAAAGAGTTTGTATTGACTTGATAGAAAGATTATCTGATGGAGAAGGAATGTTAATTGGTTCAGTATCTCAAATTCTCTGCTTAGTACATGGAGAGACCATTCCTTCCGAATATGTCCCATCTAGGCCATTCAGAGTAAATGCAGGTCCTGTTCATTCATATATTTTAATGGCAGATGGTAAGACAAAATATCTGAATGAATTAGAAGCAGGCAATCAAGTTGCGATAATAAATTCAAAGGGAGATGAAAGATCTGCATCGATAGGTAGAATCAAAATTGAAAGGCGACCATTCCTTAAAATTGCATATAAATATGATGAAATTCTTGGTAATGTAATAACTCAACAAGCAGAAACTGTTAGAATTGTGTCCAATTTAAATCATATAAAATCTGTGACTGAACTAGTAATCGGAGATGAATTATTGGTACGTATAGACTCAAGAATGAGGCATATTGGTAATCCATTGATAGGAGATATAAGAGAAATATGAATTCTTTGGGGACTGGAGAATCCAATGGAGCAATATCCATATTACATGCACTAGGGACTGGCAGGGGTTGCTCAATAGGAGTAGAACTTTGTACTAAAGTAGAAATAATGGATGAAAAAATAACCAATATTGAAGATAAACATGGGCTTCTTGAATCCGTAATATCTTGTTGGAAAGATGCTGGATTACCTGTTCCCGATAAATTTGGTTGGAAGATATCTACTGATATTCCAATTGGCCAAGGATTAAAATCTAGTTCAGCACTAGCTTGCGCTGCATTAAAGGCTTTAAATTCCATATTTATGACAAATTTAGATGATTGTCAAATAATAGATTTAGCAGTAGAAGCGCAGATTCGTTCTAATTGCACAATAAGTGGAAGTATTGACGATACTTGGGCATCCATAAGTACTGGATGGAAATTAATAGATTCTTCAAAAAAAGCCTCAAATTCTATTTTTCTCCAGGGAGATATAGAAGATGGTTTTTCCATCATAATTTGTACAAGAGGTGCAAGAAACGTGACAATAAAATCAATTTTATTTCAGGATTATCAATCATTATTTAAAAAATCATCATTGATGATTGAAAGAGGAGAAATATTCGAAGCTATGACAACCAATGGCGTGGCAGTTGCTGGAGTTACAAATGATCATGATGCAATTAGAATATGTAATTTAGCAATAATTAATGGTGCAATATCGGCTGGAATTTCTGGCTCTGGGCCTGCGATAGCAATAATTTGTTACAATGAAGATATTGATAAAATTGGAAAAATATTAATGTCTGAAAAAAGAGAGATAATAAAAACAAAATTTTTAACAAAGTTATAGAAATGGGTGATATAATATGGGTATGACATTAGGTGAAAACTTACAAGTAACTCTATTTGGAGAAAGTCATGGTTTATGCGTTGGCGCATTAATAGAAGGAATGCCTGCAGGGATTCAAATTGACAAAGAATCTCTATTGAAAGATATCGCTAAGAGAAAACCTGGAAGAAGAGGGTTATCAACAAGAAAAGAAATGGATAAGTGTGAAATCCTATCTGGAGTTCACAATGGTTTAACTACAGGATGGCCTATATTATTATTAACAAAAAATTCCGATGTTAAATCATCGGATTATGCATTCTTACCTGACCAACCGAGACCTGGTCATGCCGATATGGTTGAAAATGTTCGAACAAATGGTGCAAATGACCCTCGAGGAGGGGGATCACAATCTGCACGTCTAACTTTTGGATTAGTAGCTGCAGGTAGTCAAATTAGAAAAATAATTGATGAAAAAGGCTGGAAATGCACTGCCCATTTACATAAAGTAGGCAATATTACTTCTAAAGCACTTTTTGAATTAGATAGAGTTGCCCCCTTGGATCCTAAAACTGATATGGGGAGACTGAATTGTAGAGATTCCGATGCCGCGACATTGATGTCAGACTATATCGAAGAAGTTAGAATGGATAGAGATTCAATAGGATCAGTTGTAGAGTTATTGGTAGAGGGCTTACCAATTGGCATGGGAGAACCATGGTTTGATGGACTTGAACCTGCATTGGCCAGAGGATTAATGGCAATACCGGGTGCAAGAGCAGTAGAGTTTTCCCAAGGAATTATGGCTTCGACTATGCGTGGTTCTGCACACAATGATTCATGGATTTATGAAAATAATATGCCTAAACTAGAAGCAGCAATCACTGGAGATGCTGATGGTGCACTTGGAGGACGTTCAACTGGAGCGGCTCTAAGTGTAAGAATACATTTCAAGCCCCCCAGCAGCATCCCTAGGGAACAATTCACACTACATCTGCCAAGTAAGGAAGTTCGATCCTTGAAGGTCGGAGGTAGGCATGATCCAATTCTTGGGCCGAGAGCGGCGCCCGTTGTAGAATCTGTAGCCTTGATAGTAATTGCCGATTTGGGAATTATTGGAAAATACATACAAACATAATCATGCTTGTTTATCTCTAAATTGTTGGATCCTGAGGGGTAAATTTACAGCAAATGCCCCACCTATGATTGTAAATATCACTATAGTTCCTAATGCCACTCCATATACACTAGTTAATTCGACACTTTCCCTTAACCTATCTGCCGAAACTGGATTAATTATTGCGACCATTGCAGGTATTATCCTATTAATAAATAGTGTCAATAATGCAACAAAACCTGCTATAGATGGCGCTATTAGCAAAGATTTATGATACCTTGAGGTAATCTTTTGAATCCCCATAACATATACTTCTCCTGTTCTAATTGAAGTATCCAACATTGAGAATCTAATAATTCCACTAGAGAGTTCCATGTACATAACTAAAAATATTGCATAAAGAATTAAGAGCAATTTTTGGGCTATTTCTCCTTCAGGAAGGAAACTCAATCCAAACTCTACTTTACTGCCTGCGAATCTTATAGTTACAATAATTAACATGACATAAGAAACTAACAATGCTTTTTGATCTCTTTGGAAAACGCCATACATCCCCCCAATAAGTCCGATTCCAATTATGATAAAATGAAATAATCCACCAATAAAACCAATTCCAATCATATTAGATAGAGCAAACCATGCAGTTCCAGTTACTGGAGTTATCATAAATGTTAAGAAGCATAATAAAACCAATGTTATGGAGGAAGATAGTTGAAGTGAAGTCACCATCCTATCAGGTGGTAAAAATTTCATCTTACTGATTACTGGGCCTCCGAAAATAGATTCAACCCATCCAGGAATATGTACTTCAGGAATAGCATCAAGTGGAATTTCAGTATTCTGTTTAAGTTTACCAGCTGCTGCTTTCCTACTTGGTGCGGATGACCTCATAGTTTTGCTATCATATAGGTGCGCAGTAGCATTTAGTTCAGCTTGATCATCAACCATAATCTCACCTCAAAATCCTCTTGCCCCGGATAGTGCCGTATTCAGCATCATATCGGGCTCCCAATCCATGACAAAGGCTCCTAAACCTCTTAATTCCGCCATTAATATGTCTCTTTCAGTTTTTAATACTTCATATCCGGTTCTATCTAATCTCCTAGCATCAAACTCAAATTCTAGACTACTTGGAGATAATATAGTTACATCAAAGTTTCTTGATCTTAAATCTCTAACTGCATCTACTATTGTAGGATCCTCCTCAAGAGGAGTAAGAATTATTATTGGACTTCCACGGTTAATATGGGGCATTATCCTATTGGTTACTATTTTCATAGGGGTATTGCCTTTGGCCATGGCTCCGGCCAGTTTTGTTAGTAAGACATACAACTGTTTTTTACCTGTATCACGATCGACAGACGTTATTTCATCACCATATATCACAAGTCCCACGGAATCTCTTCTTGACAGGAAATGTTGTGATAAACTAGCTGCCGCTCTTGTGCTATAAACTAAAGAATTCCTACTTACTGGTCCAGTTTCGCTTATTTTCCTACTATCAACTATTAAAATAATATCACTTACCGCATCTCTTTCAAACTCATTTACCATCATTTTACCATCTTGTCTAGCTGTTGCTTTCCAATTAACTTTCTTCATTGGATCTCCGGGGATATATTCTCTCAGATTATAGAAATTAGATCCTTCGCCGGGATTTCTAATATTTACTGCCCCAGTAAAAATTTTAGGTACGCGACTTTTAATCATAGCATCTTTGATATCTTCCATTTTTGGGAAAACTAGAAAATCTTCATACAAATGTATTTCTTTTTCATTGTGGAAAAGTCCGAATGCATCTTGAACTCTGACGCACACTGGCCCTATAGTATAAAATCCGCGTAATGGAGTTTCAATAGTATAGGATATTTCTGTCTCCCTTTGAGGACCTAATTCCATTAAAACATAATTTGCACCTTTCTTGATCCTCATAACTTCTGGAACTCTATCTCTAACTTCAAGAACTTTAGACGTATTGGACCTATTTTGAAGCCTAAGAGTTACATCTACTTCGCCATCTTCAAAAATCCTAGATGAAGAAACCTTTCGCATTGCAAGAATATTCTGTAATTCAATACCTTCATCATTTTGTAAATCATCTAATCGCCTACCTGATGAAGAAACATCAGCATGACTTGTCCTAAATGCAGCCCATGTCAAAAAAGAGAGTAAAACTACTGCAACAGTAACAAGTTGCTGATTTCTTAGAACTAGTCCCAATAAATATAGAGCGATAGCTAACGATGCGAACATCGCAGATTTTCGACTCCATGCCATATATCTCAAACTCCGTTTGAATATTAAACAGTTGGAACTGGCACTGTTCTCAAGATTTCTTTAATTATATCTTCCGTACTTGCACCTTTTATTTGATGTTCAGGCTTCAATATTAACCGATGTGCAAGAGCCAAATTGGCTATTGATTTTATATCATCAGGAGTAACAAAATCACGACCACGCATTGCAGCGGCTGCACGACTAGTCTTCAATAGTGCTTGGGAACCACGAGGTGATGAGCCAACTAAAACTTGATTGTGTTCACGCGTTTGAGTAACAATTTCTACCATATACATCCTAACTGCAGGATCTACATATACGTCTTCAATTGCATTTTGCATCGCCACTACTCTTGCGGGGTCGGTAATAATATCAACTTCAACTGCATCTTTCTTTCTTTCAATACGTCGGCGCAATATCTCATCTTCATCAGCCCTACTTGGGTAGCCAACGCTCATCTTAAACATAAATCGGTCAAGTTGAGCCTCTGGAAGTGGATAGGTACCTTCTTGCTCAACAGGATTCTGTGTTGCCATTGTAAGGAATGGTGAGGGTAATTTGTGAGTAACTGTACCAATTGTAACCTGCTTTTCTTGCATTGCTTCAAGTAGCGCAGCTTGAGTCTTAGGAGGGGCACGATTTATCTCATCGGAAAGTAAGAGATTACAGAATATAGGCCCTGGCTTAAATGTGAATTCTCCTTTCTTTGCATCATAGATATTCGTACCAGTAATATCTGCAGGAAGTAAATCTGGAGTAAATTGTACTCGCTTAAAATCACAACCAAGTGCATCGGCAAAGGTATTAGTCATCAGAGTCTTGGCCAGCCCAGGATAATCTTCAAACAGAAGATTTCCATTTGATAAAATATTTACTAGTACGTTATCTATAACGTGAGGTTTTCCAATAATTACTTTTTGGACTTCTAGGCCTATTGCATGTGCAATAGCTCCAACTGCAGTTAATTTTTCATTCATTTTATTACCGCCTCGGGCTAATTCTGCCTTTTTAGCATAAGCTGCATCGGCATTATTTGAGGGCGGTGCTGGTGGTGCATCTACAGGTGGGTTTGCATTCATATTTATTTCTCCATTTATTTTTATTAATTATTTTTGCCCCATCGGCGGATTGCCTGCATCATCTGGCGCAACTCCTTGGGGGTGTATGTACGGCTTTGGCTATAAGCCAATTCCACTAGACGTGGATCTCCAATCATTGATTGAACTTCTGCTGGAGGTTTTGTTGCCATTTCATCACGAGTTAGGTCGTGATGGACCCTAATTTTTGTAAATAATGATTGTTGTACTCGAGTTCGATAAGTTTTTGGATCTAGTTTACTCGGCCTTTCAGAAAAACGAGTTAAATCAAAGACATGCCTCCAATTTTCTTTTTGGGGCACTATCATCATTGCAACTAGGAGCAGCAATCCTACATTAAGAACAACTAACCATTTTAAGAAAGTATTAGAAGTTAATAGCACTATAGTTCCCATTGCCTCGACAAATGGTGCTGAAATAACTCCAGTAATATGTCTACTTTCATCAAATACTACTTGGAAATTTGATTTGTCCCCCGCATAATCTCCATTTTTTATTTGCGCAGATAAGTTAAGATTGTCAAACTCCATCATATCATAAATTAGTGAATTGAAATAGATATCATTACCTAACCAGTCATTATTATTATTAATTTCTTGATTCCAACAATTTTCAACGATACAAGATTCCCTTAGGCCCGTCTTTCTTGCCTCATCCAAGGACCATAGGCGGTTGGAAAAAGCCTCTTCATCGGAAACAAAAACAATGCTTCCAGTAACAGAAAGTTCACCAACACCTCCAGAAAATGCACTACCACCGCTATTGGAACTAAGTTGATCCAATACCAGTATATTAGGATAATCAAAACGCATAATTAATTTTAAATCTCCAGGAGCTGGATTAAGGGGGTCTCCTGCATCACCATTTTCTTGAATATCGATAAATGCAGATGTTGAAGCCGCACCTAGAGTCATGACATTACGGTGATTAGGATCGGTTACATCTTTGGAAGAAGGTTCGAATTTCATTCCAGTAGCGCCCCTTAACATAACGGGCAATCTGCAATCCACTGTATTGTATATATTAATATTAAATTGGGAACATCCTTGTCTTAATGCACCTGGGTCCATATTTTGAACATCTTGACCAACGGAAGCAACTGTCCAGACGTTGCGCCATGTAACTATTTCGCCACCAAATGAATCCCTTTTAACTTCGCCATTTTGATCATATTCGACCCAGTGTTGATTTTCATCTAATAAGTAATTATTAAAGAAAGTTATGCCAAATTTATCTGCCAATCTATTTGCATTGGTATTATCAGAAGCAACAATGACTTTTCCTCCTTTTTCAGTTACAAATTTGTAAATTTCTTCTGCTTCTGTTTCATCAATAGGCTTTTCCGGAGCGATGATCAGTAGCATAGTTCTATGAGGATCTTTCCAATCGTTAACTAACATCGGAGTAGACATAGTATTAGCGATAAAATAATCTTCTTCATCAGATAAATCAGTTCTCATATCTGTTAATTGTGCTAATTGGAGTATTTCACCTTCTCCGTTTTCATATGCAGAATATGCAGTACTTTTCCCTGCTACAAAAAACATAGGTAATATCAATAAAAGTACCATAGTAATCGAAAGTGAGCTCAACACAATGGTAGAAAACTTTTCTTCTTGTGTTTTCTCACCAGCCACTTTAATCAACTCAAAAAATGTAGGCAGCACCTACAACACGTCTCGGACAATAGGAGTACAGATATATGTTATTGCCTAAAGTTCAATAAAAAAAGTTAATAGTTTGCATCTTAGTTTATTTTTTACATCTATGAAGTACAGCGAATTAAAAAGATATTAGTGCGTAGATTAATTAATTTTTTCTACTAAATACAAGGGCAGTAAAAATACAACAAATAATGGAAATAGGATTTAAAAATGGTAAGCTTGAACCAATTACTTCAGTAGTTGTAGTAGTAGAGCCATCATTCGAATCCGGATCATTTTTAGTTAAAGGAGGATCTACAACAACTTGTACATCATCGCTTACTAATGATTGAGATCCAGTATTCATCCCGCCATTAGATGCAACTGTGATTTCTACTTTACAATTTCTTCTTGGATGACTTTCGGATGCGGACAATTCTAAATCAGATTGAATAGATTTACCAGGAATTAAATTTGCAGTCATTAATGAGTCGAGGCCGTTGTTGGGACTTAATAAGGGGCAATTATCTGTTATTTCTATTTCTCCAACTCTATCTTCAATATTTCCCTTATTAGTTACTGTGACCCTTAAAGGCATGCTTGAACCAGCATTCATAGGCCCGACTGGATCTTCAATTTCTATATCCAATAAGTAAATTATTGGAATCATTAATTTTCCCTCTGCATCATTTGAAGAAGGAAATAATTGAGGAGTGTCCTGAATGGAATCTAAATTGGCCGTAATAGTAAATGCTTCCTGCTTCCTGGCTTCAAAATTAAGAATATTTATATTCGAAATTTGAAGAGTGAAGGATTCATTACTTTGCCCTTCAATTGTTCCTTCTGATGGTCCAGAATATTCACCTGGAAATGCTTTTTCGTACTCAAAAGAAACATCTATAGAGAATGGCCCCTCATTAGTCACAGTAAACACAATTCTTGCTTTTCCATCATTAGATAATTCAAAAGGATTACCGGAATCATCTTCAGGATATTCAATATTCAATTCCCAAGGATAATCAACGTCTTGAGAATAGACTCCTGGCAATAAGGATATTAATATCAAACTAGTAATTATGAAAATATATGAATTTGCCGACTTATGTTCCATGCTAGACCTCCAATAGGCCCTCGCAAGCCCTCTTTGTTAATACTCTCACCATTTTTCTTCTGTAAGAAGTAGAATACCAAGTATTTTGAACTGGCTTTACTGCTTTTCTTATTTGTTCTGATAGTAAAGATATGCTTGCTTTTCCATTCCAGCCATCAATTAAATTTGAAGCTAATTCATCGTGATAACCAGGAATAGATTCCAGGCCCGTTGTAGCAACTCTTAATTCCTTGAGTTTATTATTTTCTTTCTTCCATAAGACTGCAACTCCTGCTTCAGGGAAATCCCATGATTCTCTTTGTCGTAATTTTTGATAATCACCTGACCAATTTGAAATATCTTTTGGTATAGTTATATGAGTCAATAATTCGCCAGGAATTAATTTGTTTCTAGTCATGCCATCTAATTCAAAAAAATCATTCAATGGCATTTCTCTCTTTCCTTCCACTGAAATTAAGTGTACTTTTGCACCCATGCACATCAATACAGGAGCTAGATCAGCTTGGTAAGTAGCTACGCATAACGTATTCTGATTTGGAATTACTCTGCAATCTGCACCTGTTCCGCAATCACATTTGTGGCACCAATCAATAGTTTCTCTCCAATCTTCAGTTTGATTATACCAATAACATCGAGTATCGAGACATATATTGCCTCCAACTGTACCAGAACGGCGTATCAAAATACTTGCGATTGAATTAGCAGATTTTGCAAGAACTGGATGAGTGATATCGGACTCGGCTAAATCTTGAATTCTGACCATGGCTCCAATATGAGTTGGAGATAATTTAGTGAGAACGTCAATTTTCGCCAAAGATATTACATTATCTTTTGGATTCAAATGCCATTTATAATTCGGAAGAAGATCGGTTCCTCCTGCAATCCAATCAAAGTCTCCACCTTCAGATTGGATTGATTTGGCAATTTCTAATGCGTCTTCAAGACTATTTGGCGTATGAAGTTTAAATGGAGGCATGCGCATTTTAATCACTCCTGTGGCGCCTTTCGGCATGTAACCATGCTCTTCCTGCCAATCTGGGATTTTGGAGGTAATCTTCCGAAGGCAACACTGAAACTTTCCAACTATCATCTATTTCATCAGGAGGTATCGTAGGATCAAGCCCAAACAATGCACCATTATGATAAGGTTCTATTTTTGATTCATTCCTCCTTTTTATATCTCTAATTTTGTGCTCACTAGCCCTTTTCTCCAATGTGAGCTGTAATTCTGATAATTCTAACCTTGGAGATGGTAGATCTAAAGGATCTTGGATTTTTAATTTTCTACATTTTTTCTCTATATTTTTATAAAGCCTATCAGGTGTAATTGGCAACTCATCACATCTGATTCCGATTGCATCATAAACTGCGTTACAAACTGCAGGAAGAATTGGCAATAAGGGCCCTTCTCCAGCTTCTTTTGCACCAAACGGCCCCTCTGGATCATTAGATTCTACGATTATCGGCACTACTTCAGGCATTTCATGTACACTTGGAATTTTATAATCTAAAAGATCAGTATTCATTAAATTTCCCGTTCTCCCATACCTCATTTCCTCAGATAATACTTGGCCCATACCCATGTGGCAAGAACCTATTATTTGGCCCTTTACAGCTAGAGGGTTCAGTGCCTTACCGCAATCATGCGCCGCCCAGACTTTTTTCACTTTAGTTTGCCCTGTCTCAATATCTACTTTGACTTCAGCGACATAAGCCGAGAAGGAGTAAGCAGGCGCTAACCCTGCACCTGCACCTTTATGTGCCCTTCCCATAGGAGGTGTGCGATACGCTCCCGACGCGACTAATGCACCTATCTCTTCTTGAGATTTATGTAATGCTTCTAAGTATGAAACTCCAACTGCTGGATCATCTTTTCTAAATATTCTTCTGTCCCCAATTACTAGTTTCTTCAATGGCGCTCCGGTAATTTTAGAAGTAGCATCTAGTAATTTATTTCTTATTTCCATTGCTGCAGAAATTGCCGCATTGGCATTCATGAACGTAACTCTTGATGAGTAAGAACCTAAATCGACAGGCGATGTATCTGTTTCTCTGGACTTTATCCTTATCATATCAAGGGGTAATCCTAAAACTTCAGCCACAGACTGGGCTACAACTGTATCTGATCCTTGGCCTATATCGGCTGCGCCCGTGTGAACGGTAACTCCTCCATCCATATCTATTTTCAAATGGACAGTAGCGTGCGGAAATTTATTTGGATCCCAATGAATGGGTAAACCGCTTCCGGAGATAAAGAAGCCGCACCCTATTCCAATTCCATGCCCTAAAGGTAATTTTCTAAACTTGTCTTTCCAACCTGATTCTGCCATTACTCTTTCCAAACATTCCCTCATGCCAATACTGGTTACTCTAAATCCAGTGATAGTGGCTGAATTGGGTGGAAGAAGGTTTGCTAATCTAAAAGAGATAGGATCGACATTTAATTTTTCTGATATATCATCAATTCCCACTTCTACTGCGCATCTAGAATTTACGGCCCCATGACCACGCATTGCCCCACTTGCTGGCTTATTTGTCCATACTCTTGCACCTGTATAATGGAATGCTCCAATCTCATAAGGTGCGGTATGTAATACTCCGTTATAGTAAGTAGTAACATGACCAAAAGACGCAAATGCACCTCCATCGATTAATGCATCAGTTTGTATCCCGCACAATCTTCCTTCCTGATCAGCATGCAAATTCATTTCGATGTGCGAAGGGTGTCTGCCCCTATTAATCCAATAAACCTCTTCACGATCAAAGGTAATTCTAACCGGGCGGCCCGATTTACGGGCTAAAATAGATGCACACATCTCATGAGGAAACGGATCGGATTTACCTCCAAATCCTCCTCCTACAAATGTCCTATGAACATTTATTTGATGCATAGGAATTTCCAAAACATCGGCTAGAGCCCTGTGAACATAATGAGGAACTTGCTGGGGAGTATACAATGTTAATCTGCCTGAAGGGCCCCAGTCCGCAACTACTGCATGAGGTTCCGTTGCTGCATGGTTGACTCCATTAAAGAACCAATTTTTTTTATGAGATGCTATAGAATTAGCTTCCATGGATTCTATATTTCCAAATTCTTGAAAAACACGTTTTTGTATATTTGCTTCACCTATATGATAAATTCCTCTATCGTGAATGGGTTCATTGGAATCATTTAGTCCATCTTTCATATCATGTATTGAGTCTAAAATTTCATATTCGACATCTATTAGACGTACAGCCTCTAATGCTATTGATTCATCTTCAGCAGCAACGCATGCAACTAAATCTCCAATGTGCCTTACTCTATCGACTGCCATTGCATGCTCATCTTTTGTTACAGGCAGGACTCCAAATTTATTACTAGCATCTTGGCCAGTTGCAATTGAGATAACTCCAGGTAATTCCATAGCTTTTGTTACATCTATTGATAATATACGGGCATAATGGTGTGGAGAGCGGATAATTTTTCCTATTAGTTCATTTGATAATCTAATGTCATCACCATATTTTGCTTTACCGGTAACTTTCCATCTACTATCAATAAGAGGAGTTGATTTACCAACAACTCTACCAGTAATCAATTCATCATGCCTATGCCCCCCCCATGGTTGTTTCTTTTCACCACCTTGGCTTTCAGGAATTAATTCCTCATTCCTTGGTTCACTAAATGAATTCTTACCACCAGAACCAGGCCTAGAAAATGATAATTTTCCTGATTGTTGCCTGTAGCCAACAATCTCCTTTTTTTTATCCTTGGGCATCATTATTCCTCACTTGACAAAACCGGGGTTTGGATTACTTAATGGATCAGTACCATTTAAATTTTCATTTCCTGAAGTAAGTATCTTACTTGCAGAACGTACAGAATCAACGATTTGCTGATAACCCGTGCATCTACATAAATTTCCTTCTATAGCATTTTTGATTTCGTCATCATCAGGAGATGGATTATTATTCAAAAGTGCAGAAATAACAACCAAAAATCCTGGAGTACAGAATCCACATTGACTACCTCCGCATTCTGCAAAAGTTTCTTGAATAGGATGTAGATGATGGCCTTCTGAAAGTCCTTCAACTGTTGTTATGTTAGTTTCTTGAACTTCTTGTGCTAATGTCAGACAAGATAGTTTTGGGACGCCATCGATTAATACTGCGCAACAACCGCAAGTTCCCATGTCACATCCCCTTTTTACTCCCAGCGTACCAACTTGATCACGCAGTACATCAAGAAGAATAGAATTACTATCAATTGAGTGTACAAAAGATTTCCCATTTACAGTAGCCTTCCAAGGAGTTTTGTCCAAATTAGAAATCATTGGAAGGCGGTACTGAGACATGATTACTAAATCCCATCCAGTATTGTGTTTTGAGCATTCGGTTTCAATTTGCCATTTTGGATGTCCAAATCTTCTATTGCCTTACGTATTATTGCTAATTCGGCTCTTTGAATATGCTCGCCAAGTGTGCTTCTAGCCATCCCTAATTCTTCAGATAATTCCTTTAGAGTAATTCTTGATTCTTTTTCGTAATAACCTCTATAAGAAGCGTAAGTGAGAGTTTCTTTTTGTCTATTTGTCAAAGAGTCTGTCCAATCATTAATATGATTTCCTTTTAATGATTGGACGCTTATCTTATCTGGAGGCATTACCGACCTTAGCAATGAAACAAAATTTCGAACTGATTCAGAAATTCCGGATATCCTCAAAATCATTCCACTATCTTTAGATATTCCATATGGTGTTTGAACATGAATATTGGACATTTTGATTCCGGACAATACTAATGGATGTGTACAAAGTAGGCTAACTAATATGCCATCTTCATCTTCCTCATATTGTTTAATTATTTTGAAATTGGGTAGTGTTTTGAAATCATCTAAGCCTTTATTTTTTTGAAATTTTATCTCTGCCAATTGAGTTATGCCATCCGTAGAAATTGATAGGTGTCCAAGAACTTCAATTTTTTCAACTATTTTTAGAAAGTTTGCCAAATCATTTGATTTATGTAAAGAATCAAGATTCCATCGAATCGCAACCTTACGCATAATCATCTCAAGTCGGGGCGATTTATTGAATCCTACTGATGCTAAGCCCAGTAAGATTCCCGAATTTCTTGATTAGTTTCCATACAAATAACTACATCCGAGGGCCTATTATTCATCAAATCGGTTCCATTAAGATGCCTTATTATTGGTAGGACATTACTTTCATTGACCACACCCCATCCAACTTGTGTACATGGTGCAACTGGAGAAATTGGCGTTGTACCTGATAGGGGATCCCAAGTTGAGTAAGAAGGATACCATGCAGACATATTTAGTGCATCTCGGATATCATCATTTGTGATTTTAAAATTAGTCCCATTAATGATATATTTATCCCTAATCAAAGGATCGGCCCCTGAAGATGAGTCATTAAATTCGTTCCGTAAATTCATTATAATTTTTGATAACAAACCTGCAGTCCTCGGAGTGGCGAAAGAAGTTCCTGAAGTTTCATGATACCCATCAATATCATCATGATTGGGTAAAATTTGAGTCCAATCTGCCGCCATATCTGGGTATGAACCACTCATTGTTTCTTTCTGATCATCACCTTCTTCGGCATAGCCCGATATTCCAATACTCCACGGAGGTCCTGCAGTTGAATCTTGAACTGCCGGAGATGGAGAATTGTCTGCAGCACCAGTATGTATTTTTCCATTTTGAACAACAGCAACTTTAGTTGCATCTTCGATACCAGGTACTGGGATAGATCCAATAGGCCCGAAACTAGTCGTTATTATGTCTACAAGAGGTTGATTTGCTGCTGCTAAAACAGCCTCATCACTAAATCCTTCTACAAAGAATATTACTGCATCCGGATTAGCATTCAATACTGCACCTGTAACAGCCGTCCCATGTCCATCAGCAGGATCGTCTAAAATTGGAATATCCGTATCATCATCAGGAGAAGTTCCGATAATTCTAGTCCCTTGGAACCACACAATATCCGTAGAAGTAATTAAGTCCCAACATGATTCCTTATCAGATTGATATCTTTCTTCCCATGTTCCATTAGATGCGATATCACAAATCATTGTCACCCCTAATCCGTTCAAAAGCCATTCTGGATAATCTTCCTCCATAACAAAATGATCATGATATACATTTATGCCAGTATCTACAGGGGCAACTACACTGTAAGAGTCGAAAGTATTTACAACATTTATTGATTGATATTCTCCTTCTTTATCATCAAGGCAACCTGACAACGGGGCCAAAATAAAAATAATTGAGAGCGATATAGCGGCACCGCGCATATCTTTCCGTCTGATACGGCACTTTTCATCCTTCGGAATCATTGTGAAGTTTTTCAAAAGATATTATTTCAGCACAAACTGCTATTGCTATCTCTTCAGGAGAATGTGCTCCGATAGAAAGGCCTATTGGACAACGAGTTGCATCAATAAGAGATTGTTGAATATTTGAATCCAATGCGGCTTTCTTGAATGCACTCCATTTAGATTTAGACCCTATCGCACCCAATCTAGCCCTAGAATCAATATTTAATAATGATAAAATGCCGATTAGCATATCTTGATCAAGGCTCCAATCATGGCCAAGTAATAGAATATCAGAAAATCTATTTAAAGAATTATTATCTTCATTTTTTAAGAATTCGTCTATTGAGCAATTATGGATTTCTTCTGCAAAGGGAAATCGGTCAGAGTTGGCATAATCTTCTCGGACATCAAAGACGCTATGTGCCCAACCCAATGTATCTGAAGCCAATGCAATAGCTAAACCTACATGGCCGCCTCCTACAATCAAAATGTGTGGCATTGAGTCTATTACTTCCATGGCCACCCTTACTTGCCCTCCGCAAAGGCTGTCCAATGGTATTGCTTCTTTGCCTTTGCCATCTTTGTATAATAAAAAGGTATTAATCCCCCCTCCTTTGGACGACATGGGTTTTGATTCTTTTAGGAGTTTAGTTAGAGCTATTTCTATTTTTAACTCCAGACCAGCCCCCCCCACTGTACCATATTTTTCTCCATTTTTGATTAATGCTAATTTTGCACCAGGCTTACCAGGTACGCTTCCTTTTGAATCAATTATGGTTGCAATTGCAACACTATATCCTTGATTTAATTTATCCATAGTCCACGCAAGAACTGCTCGCGTCATGGGCCTCTCAAGTTAATCACGTATTTCTGATTAATCTATGATTTTTGTAAATTAATAATAAAAAT
>MEHZ011561163.1_pt1 | contig 46707 bp, 50 predicted proteins | sample 897221 | NCBI WGS metagenome assembly MEHZ01 (sample SAMN05514161, study PRJNA337945) | marine metagenome | isolation source: marine surface water | place: Arctic Ocean | collected 2007-12-13 | reverse complement strand
GTTTGACAAGCGCATCATCGCGCCCTGAGAGCGCGTCTGAGAGAGAGAACTGCGCCAGCGCAAAAACCATCACCAGGAAGACCACGACCACCAGCAGCGCGGCGAGTGCGTCGACGAAGCCGGGCCAGTAGTTGACGCTGCTTTGGCGCCGACGGGAAGAGGAACCGGGCACTGGGGCGCTAGCGGGGGGGGTCTTCGGCGAGCGCAGCGATGGTGCGCGCCAGCAGACGAATTTCGGCCCGCAATTCTTGCACGATCTCGGTTCGCCCGTTTGCGGCTTCTTCGATCATTCGCGCCATGTGATTGTCCAGATTGCGGATATGACCGCGCGTGGCCTCGTCCATGCCGCCCGACTGATTGTCGGCCAGCCGTTGCAGGACAGGCCGGAGTTCGGATTGATTTTCGGCGAGCCGGATCATCAATTCCTGCTCGGTTCGCATCTGGTCCGTCAGGGTCGTCATCCGATCAGTCAGAGTGTTGAGACCCTGGTCGCTCTGGCTCCGTGCCGTTTCGGCTCGGCCGACGGTGCGTTGCAGATTGTCGAGGGAATCCGCCGTGGTCTCCAACAGGGCCTGGATGTAGGCCGGGACGGACTGGTCTCCGTCGCCGACCGAGACCGGGCCGCCACTCGAAACCCGTGTGGCGCTGCTCAGCCAGTCTTCGAGATCGTTGTAGAAGCGGTTCTGCGCGGCGCCGGCCTGCAGTTCGAGGAACCCGAGCAGCAGTGAACCGGCCAGACCGAACAAGGACGAGCTGAACGCTGTTCCCATGCCCGACAGGGGCGCTTCTAGGCCGGTCTTGAGGTCGTTAAATATCTGGACCGTATCATCGCCGCCAACCTGTAATCCGGCGATCACATCGGCCACGGCGCTGACTGTTTGCAAAAGTCCCCAGAAGGTGCCGAGTAATCCCAGGAAGATCAGCAGGCCGATCAGATACCGGGAAATGTCTCGGGACTCATCCAGCCGGGCGCTGATGCCGTCGAGGATAGAACGAAGGGACGTGGTGTTCAGGCGCAGCTGTCCCTGACGGTCGCCGATCATCGAGGCCATCGGGGCGAGAAGGCGGGGCGGGTCGGTTGCCGACACGCCGGGTTGCAGGCTGCGATAGGCTTCGATCCAGCGTACTTCGACGTTCAGCACCCAGACCTGCCGAAACACAAAAAGAATTCCGAGGACCAGAACAACAACAATGATCCCGTTGATGGCGGGATTGGCAAGGAAGGCTTCGATAAGGGGTTTGTGCAGAACGGCGACACCCGCAATTGCGACTGCGAGAAAGATCGCCATGCGGGTCATGTATATACGCGGGTTGGTCATCCCGTTCCTGCCCGGTTGCTCGGTTGCCGTATTGTTGCCCGATGTCTTATGCGACGAGGTGGCAAGTTGGCGGACCTATATGACGAATTTAAGGCAACGGGCCCGATTCACGCTATCGCGTCACGATTACGGCGTCGACGCGGTCTGCCGGACCGCCCGCGGATTTGATCCCGAGCGCCCGCACATCCATGCGGGTGTTGCGGATTTCACGTTCGACCAGATGACCCCGGACATTCAAAGCGCGCTTGAGGGATAGCCGGCGTGCCTCGGGAGCTGTTTCATCAGAACCGGAAGCAAATGCCTGCAGCTGAATACGTAGCCCCGAATTGGCTTTCAGGCTGGCGGCCAGGGCATCCAACGTCGCGATGGCTGAATCGGTGAGATCCGGGGAGCCTGGTTCAAAGAGAATACGGGTTTCACTCGCAGGTGCTGCTGCATTGGTTACGGCAGCAGTTTGCGTCGGCGCTGGCGGTGCCGGCGGCGATGCGGTTGCTGGCTGGACCGATGTTTCCGCCGGTGAAGGCGGCGGTGCTGTAACCTGGGGTGCTGGCGCCGGAGTCGCGGCCGCTGGCACCGCTTTTGCGACGGTTGCTGCTGCCAGTTTCGGGGTGCTCGGAGCCGGCACTGCGGGTGCGGCTGCTGTACGCGCGGGGGCTGCTATTGCCGCGCGACGCGGTGGTGTGAGGGCGAAGGAGCGATTGGCCAGCGATCCTTCTAGTCGTGAGAGAGGCTTCTTGCTGGGGGGGAACAAAACGATCCCGCTGGACGTGGTCACGCCCCCGGTGCGGTCACCAGGGCCAAGCGGTAACGCCCGTTGTCCGCCGCCGCCGTCGAGAACGCTCATGTCGATGACAACGTTGCTGTTGCTGCCGAGAAAGCGCTGCTGTGCTTCAGCCGGAACGGTGTGCACCATTTCTGCCAGAGCTACGATCGCCGCAAGGCTCGCTCCCGTCTTCATCGAAAATTCTTTTATCGGTCGCCGCCGTATCATGTCGCCCAACCCCTTGTATTTCCTCGCATCGATCTTGCAGACCGTTTTGCGAATGCGAACATACCGTATGCCTGCCGAAATCGACAACCGCTTATAAGACAATCAGTTAAGCGCCATTCTGAGTGTTTTGTGGTCCCGGATCGGCGTCTTTAATGCAACGCAGCAGTTTTTCGTGAACCCGATCATTCCCCGCCACAACGTCCCCGGTTTCCAAAGCGCGGTCGCGCCCCGTCGGATCGGTCACAAATCCACCGGCCTCACGCAAGATCAAAACCCCTGCTGCGATGTCCCAGATGCTGAGTCCAAATTCCCAGAATCCATCGCATCGACCGGCAGCCACATAGGCGAGATCAAGCGCTGCGGATCCAAGACGACGGATCCCGGCCACTTCACCCATGACCGCCTGTAGTGTCGGGATATAGCGGTCTGGATCTCCATGTCCGAGGAAAGGCATGCCGGTCGCGATCAATGATTCCGAAAGATGCTGGCGCGCGGAAACCCGCAAGCGGCGATCGTGAAGGAATGCGCCGTTGTTTTTCTCGGCCCAGAATAATTCATCGCGAAGGGGCTCGTAGACGATCCCGGCGACAATTTGGCCACGTTCTTCGAGTGCGATAGAGATTGCGAATTGGGGTAACCCGTGCAGGAAATTTGTGGTGCCGTCCAGGGGGTCAACGATCCAGCGATGCACGCCGTCGCCTTCGTCCTGTGCGCCACCTTCTTCACCCAGAAAGCCGAAATCCGGACGTGCGCGCATCAGCTCGTAGTGCAGAGTTTCCTCGGCACGGGTGTCGGCAGCGGACACAAAGTCGGCCGCGCCCTTGCGGGAGACCTGCAACTGCTCGACCTCGCCGAAATCGCGAGTGAGATCACGACCGGCGCGGCGCGCGGCCTTGTCCATGACATTGATAATAGCAGGGCGCATGTGGCTCTATTTTCTGTTCCTGCGCCGGGCGCCGGAATATTGGGTGTAAGGGATTAGTCGCGGGCGCGTTCGACGTAAGTGGCGTCTTCGGTTGAAACCACGATGGAAGTTCCCGATTCAATATGTGGCGGCACCTGGATGCGGACGCCATTTTCAAGTAGCGCGGGTTTGTAGGAAGATGTCGCGGTCTGGCCTTTGACCACCGGGTCTGCTTCGACGATCTGCAAGGTCACGCGCTCCGGCAGGGCAACGCCCAGCGGCTCGTCCTCGTAGAATTCGATCTTGACGATCATTCCGTCCTGGAGAAAACGCGCCTGATTCTCGTCGAGCGTATCGTTGTTGAGGGCGACTTGTTCGTAATTTTCCTGATCCATGAACGTGTAGGAATTATCATCGGCAAACAGGAATTGATATTCCTTCTGCTCGAGACGCACGCGCTCGACGGATTCCGAAGAGCGAAACCGCTCGTTCAGCTTTGTGCCGTGCCGAATATCCTTGAGTTCGACCTGCAAGAAAGCCCCGCCTTTGCCGGGCTTGACGTGCTGGGTCTTCACCGCGCGCCAGAGATTGCCCTGATGTTCGATCACGTTGCCCGGTCGGATTTCGTTGCCGTCGATTTTCATGGTGTCTTCGCCTGTAGAATTCTGCCTGCGGCGCGGATCACTACCAGTTGCGGGTGACGTTTTCTACCCCGTCTTGTCGAATGCGGCGTTGAAGGCACGTACCGCAGCCGCGGGTCCTTCGGGGTGCAACCACACCCCGGCCGAGACGGCGAGGAAGTCCGCGCCGGCCGCAATCAGCGGTGCGCAATTGTCGATCGTGATCCCACCAATCGCCACACAGGGGGCTTCCATGATGTCAGTCCACCAGGTCAACAGATCGGGACGGGTACGGCTCTTTGCCGATTTTGTCTCGGTGGAGAAGAACGCACCGAACGCCACGTAGTCCGCACCCGCATTCACAGCGTCCATGGAAAGGTGGCGCGAGTCATGGCAGGTCACGCCGATGATGGCCTTGTTGCCAAGCAGTGCTCGCGCGTCATCATAGGAGGCATCTTCCTGTCCGACATGCACGCCGTCGCAGCCGAGTTCTACGGCAAGATCAGGCCGATCGTTCATGATGAAGGCCACGTCATGACGCTGGGTGACCGGCAACAAGGCTGCCGTTGCCCGTCGGATGGCATCGTCCGTCGTGGGTGTCTCGTCGGCGTTCTTGAGCCGGAGTTGCAAACAGGCCACGTCCCCGGCCGACAAAGCGTCGTCGAGGGCCTGGGTAAACGCGTCGAGGCGCTCCCCATCCAGATTGGACGGGCTGATCAGATAGAGACGGCAGCGCTGGTCGTTGCTCGCCCCGGCTTGGGAGGCGGACGCGATCAGAACTTGCCCTGGTAGATCTTGATGACGTTTCCGAGCAGGTCGAGCGCATCTTCGCGGGAGCGCTGGAAACTGTTTCGCCCGATGATGGAACCGTTTGCGCCACCATCACGAAGCTGACGAATTTCGTCATAGATCGCGTCGGTGCCTTTGGCCGCACCGCCGGAGAAGACCACCAGACGGCGGCCGCCGAAGGAGGCTTCCATGATGTGGGCGATCCGTTTGTTCAGCGAGGAGATATCGATCTTCTCGGCGCCATAGACTTTCTGAGCGTCCGGGCTCTCGATGAAGTCGGTCGGCGGCTTCACCTTGATAATGTTGGCCCCGAGCTGGGCGGCCATATGCGCGGCATAGGCCGTGACATCGATGGCGGTCTCGCCTTCTTTGCTCAGATCACCACCGCGCGGGTAGGACCAGATCACGACGGCCAGCCCGAATGCGCGGGCTTCCTCGGTGATCTCGCGAATTTCCTCGATCATCTCGAATTGCTGGTCGGCGCCCGGATAGATCGTGAAACCGACGGCCGAGCAACCAAGACGAAGCGCATCACCCACCGAACTCGTAATCGCCTGGTCCTTGGTGACCGCGTGAGAGTTCGACGAGTTCATTTTCAGGATCAGCGGCACCGATCCAGCGAAGGTGTCTGCGGCGGCCTCAATCTGGCCCAGCGGCGCGGCGTAGGCATTCAACCCGGCATCGATGGCGAGCTGGGGAAAATAGTGCGGGTCGTAAGCCGGTGGGTTCGGGGCAAAACTGCGCGCCGGTCCATGCTCCCATCCCTGATCGACGGGCAGAATAACCATCTTGCCGGTGCCGGCCAGTTTGCCGGTCATCAGGATGCGGGCGAGGTTGGTTTTGGTGCCCGGGTTGTCGCTTTCATACCAGGACAGAATTTTGCGGACGCGCTGCGTGACATTCATGTCGTGTCTTCCCGTGTTCGGAACCGGTCCTACGCACCGCGCGGCCAAGTCGCGGATGGGACGTCTGTTACAATTGAATTAGCCGAGGGCACGGGGATTTGCAACGGCTCCAATCCCCTTGGCGAGGTAGTTTTCGCTGTCAGCTTGTGGATCGTTCGAAGCGCCGAGATCAAGTGCACCGGCCCAGGCGATATCGAGAATCGCAACTTCGGATTGTTCTGCGATGTCTTTCACACGTTCCAGCGTGGGCGCAGGTGCCTTGAGAGCAATCGCCTCGACGCCCTCCCGAATGGCGGCCAGCGCCATGCCGGATTCGTCTGCGCAGTCGAGAATACTGAGTGAATCGGTACCCGGGACGGCCGCACGTCCCTGGGCGATGATTTCGCGCCACCAACCCGCCCCGCCGGTGCGCACCGCCCCCGGGGCGCTGACCAGTACGACAGGGACATTGTGGCGCCGCGAGGCTTCCAGCGCGACGACGACATGCGCGCGTGCGTGAACAATGAAGGTTTCGCGTTGTGGAACGGGCGAAGCGGAGAAGGGCATTCCCCACAATAGTTGTTCCGCGCAGGAATTCGACCAGGTTTTGTGCCGTGGCATATTTGCCAAGCTTGAAAGAATGAGCCGGCATTGATAGATCAGTTGTGCCAGAATGGAACAAGCAGGAAATTCGAATGGATACGCTGACCTCAATGGAACTGTTTGTAAGCGCGGTCGAGTCGGGAAGCTTCTCGGCCACGGCGCGCTCAATGAACCTCACCCCTTCGGCCGTGAGCAAGCAAATCTCACGCCTTGAGGACCGCCTTGGTGCGCGGTTGTTCAACCGGACCACGCGTCAGCTCGCGCCGACCGAAGAAGGCCGCGCCTATTACGAGCGCTGTCAGCGGATTTTGGCGGATGTCATGGAAGCCGAGAGCGCGGTCACCGAATTGAATGCGGACCCGCGCGGTGTGTTGCGGCTGAATATGCCTGTTGTTTTTGGCCGCCGCCATATCGTCCCCATTCTTGGCGAATTTCTCGAGCGCTATCCGAATGTGTCTCTCGACCTCTCCATGTCAGACCAGTTTGTGGATCCGATCGCCGAAGGTTGCGACATGCTGATCCGGGTTGGCGAGCTCAAGGATTCTAGTCTGATCGCCCGTAAGCTTGCGGAAGCCCGTCGCGTGGTAGTGGCAACGCCGGGTTATTGGGAGAAGTTTGGCCGCCCGGACGAGCCAGAGGATTTGCGGGCCCATAACTGTCTCTCCTATTCCTACCTGTCGAGCGGCAACACCTGGCGGATGACCGATACTGCGGGCAAGGAGCATGTCGTTCAGGCGACAGGCAATCTGGCCTCGAATAATGGTGAAGCTCTGCTTGAGGCCGCGATCGAGGGTTTGGGGATCGTCAACCTGCCAACCTGGATGGTGGGCCCGGATTTGAAGGTCGGACGTCTGGTCGAGGTCCTGGCTGACTATGCGCAGCCTGAGCCCTCGGTCCACGCGATCTATCCGCCCGGTCGTCATTTGTCAGCAAAGGTGCGCGCGTTCGTAGACTTTCTCGCCAATCATTTTAAGGAACGTCCGCTCGGCAAGGCGGCATAAAAAAGGCCCGGGAAAACCCCGAGCCTCTAATTCTTTATCGAAAATCGAATTTGTGGTTAGCCAAGTTTGGCCATCTGTACCGCGGTATCACTCATGCGGTTGGAGAAGCCCCACTCATTGTCGTACCAGCTCAGGACGCGGACCATACGGCCATCAGTGACCTGGGTCTGGGTGGCGTCGAATGCGGAGCTCGCCGGGTCGTGGTTGAAGTCGATCGAGACCAGCGGCGCGTCATTGACGGTCAGAATGTTTTTCAGCGGGCCGTTTGCGGCAGCCTTGCGCATGGCGTCGTTGATTTCCTCAACCGAAGTGTTTTTCTTGGCTTCAATCACCAGATCGATCATCGAAACATTGGCCGTCGGAACGCGAACGGAGGTTCCGTCGAGCTTGCCATTGAGTTCAGGCAGAACCAGACCGACGGCGCGGGCGGCGCCGGTTGACGTCGGGATGATCGAGGTCGCGGCGGCACGGGCCCGACGCAGATCCTTGTGAAGTGTATCCACCACCGGCTGGTCACCTGTGTAGCTGTGCACGGTGGTCATGAAGCCGTGCTTGATGCCAACGGCTTTGTCGAGGACGGCAGCAACCGGTGCCAGACAATTCGTTGTGCAGGAGGCATTGGAAACGATTTTGTGGGATTTGCGCAGCTTGTTGCTGTTGACGCCCTGCACGACAGTAAGGTCTGCACCGGTGGCTGGTGCCGAAATCAGAACCTTCTTCGCGCCAGCTGCTAGATGTTTGCCGGCGGCCTCCTTCGATGTAAAGATACCGGTGCATTCGACGACGACATCAATGTCCAGATCACCCCATGGCAAGTCGGCCGGCTCGCGTTCGGAGAAGACCTTGACGCTGCGGCCGATGGTCGATTTGGCACCAAGATTGATCGAGGATTTCGTTGACGTGATCTTGCCCGGGAAAGGTCCGTGTGAGGAATCGTAGCTCAGCATATGGGCGTTGGCTTCGACCGAACCCAGATCGTTGATCGCAACAAACTCGATATCCTTCCGGCCGGACTCATATGCCGCCCGAAGTACTAGTCGTCCAATTCGTCCAAAACCGTTGATCGCTACCCGAACCGCCATCACACTCTCCTTGTCTTTAAATTCTTAAAGTATGCCACGTCAGCCGATTGTCGACTTGACGCGCTCGACCACAGCTTCTGCCGTGATCCCGAAATGTTTGTAAACTTCTGGTGCCGGTGCGGATGCGCCAAACCCGGGCATACCGACAATGTTGGCTTCATCGACACCGTATCGTGCCCAGCCGAACGTAACCCCGGCTTCGATTGATACGCGCACGCCGTCACCGAGCGTCTGGGCTCTGTAAGCCGCATCCTGCGCATCGAATAATTCCCAACAGGGCATCGACACCACGGCCGTGGGAACCCCGTCGGCTTGCAATGCCTCGCGGGCCTCAAGGGCAATCTCGACCTCCGACCCAGTAGCGAGGATTGTTGCAGCACGAGGCCCGTCGGCTTTGCGCAGCACATAGGCGCCGCGCCCCGATAGATTCTCTTCCGTGTGATCAAGGCGAACTGTCGGTAATCCCTGACGGGTCAGTGCCAACACCGAAGGCGTTCCCTCGTTCTGGAGCGCGAGGGCCCAGCATTCGGCCGTTTCCACTGCGTCGGCAGGTCGGAAAACGTTGACGTTCGGCATCGCCCGCAGGCTAGCCACATGTTCGACCGGCTGATGTGTGGGGCCGTCTTCGCCCAGACCGATCGAGTCATGGGTCATCACATAGATCACCCGCAGACCCATGAGCGCCGACAGGCGGATCGAGGGACGGCAGTAATCCGCGAAGGTGAGGAATGTGCCCGAATAGGGGATCAGTCCGCCGTGCAGGGCCATGCCGTTCATGGCCGCAGCCATGCCGTGCTCGCGCACGCCGTAATAGATGTAGCGCCCGCTGTAATCCTCGGGCGAAACCGGGTCCATGCACGCGGCTTTGGTGTTGTTCGAGCCGGTCAGATCGGCCGAGCCGCCGATCATGGTTTCAACCACCGCGGCGAACTCGTCGAGCGCCTTCTGGCTCGACACCCGTGTCGCCCATTTCGGAGCATCATTGCTCAGCTGCTTCTTGTAGCTGTTGAGTACGTCCTCAAAATTGGCAGGCAGGGCACCGGAATTTGCCGCGTTGAACGCCTCGCGACTGCCGGCATTGGCGAGACGGCCTTCCCAGGCCTCGCGTGCAGCCGAACCACGTGATCCGGCACTGCGCCAGGCATTGAGAACATCGTCGGGAATTTCGAACGGCGCGTGGGACCAGCCGAGTGCTGCGCGCGTGCCGGCGATCTCGTCGTCGCCGAGCGGCGCGCCATGAGTGGCCGACGTGCCCTGTTTGGTCGGGGCGCCATATCCAATCACGGTGCGGCAGGCGATCAGAGACGGCTTGTCGCTGGCTTTTGCATTCGTGATGGCCTTGTCGATGGCTTCGGGGTCGTGGCCGTCGATGCGGGTGACGTCCCAGTTGCTCGCGGCGAACCGGGCAAGCTGGTCATCGGATACTGAAAGATCGGTGCTGCCGTCGATCGAAATATCATTGTCATCGAACAGGACGATCAGGCGGCCCAGCTTCAGATGTCCGGCCATGGAAATCGCTTCGTGGCTGATGCCCTCCATCAGGCAACCATCGCCGGCGAACACATACGTGTGGTGATCCACAAGATCGTTGCCGTAGCGCGCGTTCATCATCCGCTCGGCAAGCGCAAAGCCGACTGCGTTGGCGATGCCCTGTCCCAGCGGCCCGGTCGTGGTCTCCACCCCGGCGGCGTGACCGTACTCAGGATGCCCGGGGGTTCGGCTGCCGAGCTGGCGGAAATTTTTCAGCTCGTCGATCGTCATATCCGGGGAGCCCGATAGATAGAGCAGCGAATAGAGCAGCATCGAGGCGTGCCCGTTCGACAGGATGAACCTGTCGCGATCGGGCCAGTCCGGATTGCCGGCATCAAATTTGAGGTGGCGTGTAAACAGCACGGTTGCCATATCGGCCATGCCCATCGGGGCACCGGGATGTCCGGAGTTGGCGCGCTGGACGGCATCCATGGAGAGCGCGCGAATGGCGTTCGCCAGCTGGTTGTGGTCGGCGGAAGTTGTGACTGCGTTCATGATGCGTCTGATGCCTTTCGGCCTGGCAGATGTGTGACGGGACGAGGAATCGCGCGGATGCGCATGCGGCGGAACATGCCGGTCCGTCCGCAGGGCGTCAACGCCTGTTTCGACGGGTTTTACACCGGCGGTTTCCGTGGCTTTGCGGGTTGTCATCCGGTTGACCGTGCGACTCGCACGCGCGTACCATGAGTTCAATCGGAGTCAGGAAGAATGTCGAAATTGAACGAAGCAAATGATCGTCTCGATGCGGCCATGACCCTTCTGGAAGCGTCAGTCGAGGCACGTCGCGATAACGTCGCCGCGTCGGCAGGGCAGGGCGGTCAGGTGCAGGCCGAGTTGGATAAGCTGAAAACCGATTTTGCGGCCCTACGTGACACATCGGGCACGGTGTCCAGTCGACTGGACGCGGCGATCGGGCGTTTGCGAAACATACTGGACGAGTAACGGGGAACCGCTTTGGCGCAAGTCGAAATCAAGATCAACGGACGCGACTATCGCATTGCCTGCGAGGATGGTCAGGAATCTCACCTGTCCAGTCTGGCCCAATATCTTGATGGCAAGGTCGGGGAGCTTGTCAAAGAGGTTGGTCAGATCGGCGACACCAGCCTGATGGTTATGGCCGGTTTGCTGGTGACCGATGAGTTATCCGATTTTCGTGAAGAACTCGAGGCCGCGCGAAATCAGGCAGCCCGAGACACCCAGGGCGCGATCGATGATACCGAAGACAAGATTGCCGGGCAGGTGGACAGCCTGGCGGCGCGAATCGAAATCGTCGCGAAGGCCCTGACAGCAAGCTGAGCACCATTGTCGTGCATGATACCAATCTGGGAGTTGCCGGAAGCGCTCTCCAAGCCTAGGTTCATGCTCGGACGGTTTGCTGGGCGCCGCGTCAGGCGGCACTAGTCCTGGAGACCTTACTAATCCACTAGGGAACTGTCCCTGCCGGGATCTTGGTCTCGGTATATGGTGCCCACCTGCACTTAGCAGGTCTCGGTGGACTTCCGTTCGCCGACCTTCGCTTGGCGCCGTCCACCTCTGCTTCCGAATTTCCTGCCGTGAAGGTTTCTGTCATCGCCGAACAGTCTGCAGATATCGACGCGGCGAAGCTGCGTGTCCGGACCGCGGCACTAAGCAAACGGGATGCGCTTTCCTCTGGCCTCGGAGCGGCACCTTTGACCGGGGTCGCGGCGCGCTTCATGTCCCAGGAAGAACTCGCACCGGCCACCGGCATCGGTACGGTCGTGTCGGGATATGCGCCGATCGGAAGTGAGATCGACCCGCGCATGTTGATGGAGCGGATCGCCGCACGGGGGGCAAGCCTGTGTCTGCCGGATGTAACCGCACCCGAAGCGCCGCTCGTCTTCCGGCATTGGAAGCCTGGTGATGTCCTGCGGACAGGCGCACACGATATTCCGGTTCCGGCACCTGACGCGGATCCGATGATCCCGGACGTGTTGTTGGTCCCGATGCTGGCCTTTGATCGTTTCGGCCATCGTCTGGGATATGGCGTGGGTTACTATGACCGCACGATTGCGGCGCTGCGCGAGGTGAAGACGATATTGACCGTGGGTCTTGCGTTTTCCGGTCAGGTCCGCGACGACTTGCCCGTCGGCCCGCACGATATGGTGCTCGATTGGATTGTGACTGAATCAGCAGCGCTGCGCGTTGCAGCTTAGGACTTTGAAATGAAAATTCTCTTCTGTGGAGATCTTGTGGGCCGGTCCGGACGGGATGTGGTGCTCAACTATCTGCCCAAGCTCCGCACTGAAATCGGCCTCGATTTTGTCGTCGTTAACGCCGAGAACGCCGCGCATGGCTTCGGCCTGACCGGAAAAATTTGCGACGAGCTGTTCGAGGCTGGTGCGGATGCGATCACGACCGGCAACCATGTCTTTGATCAGCGGGAAATTGTCTCCTACATAGATTCCAACCCGCGCGTGTTGCGGCCCCTCAATTACACCAAGGGAACGCCGGGGAGCGGCGCGTCCGTGGTGAAGGCGCGCGACGGACGTTCCGTGCTGGTCTGCAATGTCATGTGCCGGTTGTTTATGGAGCTGCTCGACGATCCGTTTGTTGCCCTCGACACGGTGTTGCAGGCCCATCCAATGGGGCGCGGGGTGGATGCCATCCTGATCGATGTGCACGGCGAGGCGACCTCAGAGAAGGCGGCGCTCGCCCATATCTGTGACGGCCGCGCCAGCGTCGTGGTGGGAACACACACCCATGTGCCGACGGCTGACGCGCAGGTGCTTCCCGGCGGAACAGCGTTTCAGTCCGATGCCGGGATGTGCGGGGATTATGATTCCGTGATCGGCATGAAGAAGGACATCGCAGTGGCGCGGTTCCGCAGCAAGCTGGTGTCCGAACGGCTTTCACCCGCTACCGGTCCCGCATCCCTATGCGGCCTTTATGTCGAAACAGACGATGCAACAGGGCTCGCGCAACTGGCGGCACCGCTGGTTCTGGGGGGGAGACTGCGCCCCGCATGGCCAGATTTTCTGCCGCCGCGCGGGTTCGATACGCAATAACCGCCCCCGGCCCCGAATTCAGGGGTTCTCGACGCAGGCAAAAATCCGCTAAACCGGGTCTAGAATTTGTCCGCCATACCTCAAGGTGATCTCTGGCACGTTGCTGTTGATCTCCTGCGGTGTGGATTTGCGCAATATGGGTTTCCCTCGAACGCTGGAGAGGACGGGACATGGCAGGCCATTCCCAATTTAAAAACATCATGCACCGCAAGGGTGCACAGGATGCTAAGCGGGCGAAGGTTTTCGCCAAGCTGGCGCGGGAGATCGAGGTCGCGGCACGGAGCAGTCCGGACCCGGACCAGAACCCGCGCCTGCGCACGGCCATGACGGCCGCGCGGGGACAGAATATGCCCAACGACCGCATCAAACGCGCGATCGATAAGGCGTCTGGCAGCAGCGATGCCGACAGTTACGAGGAAGTGCGCTACGAGGGTTACGGCCCAAGCGGGGTTGCAGTCATCGTTGAGACACTGACCGACAACCGCAATCGTACCGCTTCCGAGGTGCGTTCGGCATTTACCAAGCATGGCGGCAATCTGGGGGAAACCAACAGCGTGGCCTTCATGTTCGATCAGATCGGGGAAGTTATCTATCCGGCTGACACGGCAAGCGTGGATGACATGTTCGAAGCCGCGCTCGATGCGGGGGCTTCTGATGTGGTCAGCGGCGAGACCGCCCATGAGGTGATTTGCGCACCGGAGGATTTTGGCCAGGTTGCTGAAGCGCTCGACGGGAAGTTTGGTTCACCGGAATCGGCCGGCCTCAACTGGAAGCCGCAAACAACCGTCGATCTTACCGTCGATACGGTCCGTACGGTGTTGAAGCTGATTGATGTGCTCGATGACAATGATGACGTACAGCGCGTCGCGACCAATTTCGAAGTTAGTGATGATGTCATGGCCGAGCTCACCGGCTGATATGCCGGTGCGCCCTCAAAGATATGAGAGCTGACCATGCGACTGCTGGGCGTTGATCCGGGCTTGCGTTGCACCGGTTGGGGCGTCGTCGATACCGACGGCAACCGGCTGCGTCATGTGGCCAACGGGGTGATCAAGTCGGGCACCGGCGAACTCGCGCAGCGCCTCAAGCGATTGCATGACGGCCTGCACGAGGTCGTGGCGACCCACCGTCCCGATAGTGCTGCAGTCGAGGAGACCTTCGTGAACCGTGATGGCCAGTCCACTTTGAAGCTGGGGCAGGCGCGGGGCATCGCGCTACTTGTCCCGGCCGTGGCGGGTCTCCAGGTTGCCGAATACTCGGCCAACACGGTGAAGAAGACGGTTGTTGGCTATGGCCATGCGGACAAGACTCAGATCGGTCACATGATCTCGGTGCTGTTGCCCGGCTCGATTGTTGATTCTCCCGACGCTGCAGACGCGCTTGCGATCGCCATTTGTCACGCGCATCACCTGTCGGCACGTGAACTTGTCGAGGCGGCCCAATGATCGCGCGTCTCAAGGGATTGCTGGATGAGACCGGTGATGACTGGATTGTCATCGATGTGGGCGGGGTCGGGTATCTGGTCTACTGCCCTGGACGGGTTATTTCGAGCCTGCCGCCGGTTGGCGAAGCGGTCGCGCTGCACATCGAAACCCATGTGCGCGAAGACCATATCCATTTGTTTGGCTTTACCAGCGCACGGGAGCGCGAATGTTTTCGCATGCTGCTGACCGTCCAGGGGGTCGGGGCAAAGGTTGGGCTCGCTATTCTGGGAACGCTTTCGGTCGATGATCTGACGACCGCGATCGTCGCGCAGGACAAGGCCGTGTTGTCGCGTCCTGACGGTGTGGGGCCGCGTCTTGCCGCCCGGTTGATGACCGAACTGAAAGACAAGATATTGAACCTCGGGGGGGCGTTCGCGCCGTCGCCGGCTGCCGTTGTGCGCGATGGCGAATCCGCTGCATCGGCCGCAGAAAAGCTCGAATCCGGGGCTGCAGCTGATGCCATTTCGGCCCTGGTTAATCTCGGATATGGCCGGGCCGAAGCTTATGGCGCCGTCACCCGGGTGGTGCAGGCTGACGGCGAGGCTCTGGGCCTGAACGCGCTTATTCCCGCCGCGCTGAAAGAGCTTGGTCAATGAGTGCGGATGAAGCCGGAGATCGGATCGTCGATCCTGTTGCTCAAAGTGATGATCGGGTCGATATCGCCCTGCGACCCGAAGAACTTGATGCTTTCATCGGTCAGCCGGCCGTGCGCTCGAATCTGGCTGTGTTTATCGCGGCTGCCCGTTCGCGCGGTGAAGCAATGGATCACGTCCTGTTTCACGGCCCGCCGGGGCTTGGCAAAACCACCCTGGCCCGCATTGTCGCCCAGGAGCTCGGGGTCGGGTTTCGGGCAACCTCCGGGCCGGTCATCACCAAAGCCGGCGACCTTGCCGCTGTGCTCACAAATCTGCAGCCGCGTGATGTCCTGTTTGTCGATGAAATTCACCGCCTGAACCCGGCCGTGGAGGAAATTCTTTACCCGGCGATGGAGGATGGCGAGCTCGACCTGATCATCGGTGAGGGACCGGCCGCCCGGTCTGTGCGGATCGAACTGCCACCATTTACCCTCGTGGGGGCGACCACCCGGTTGGGGCTTTTGACGACACCGCTGCGCGAGCGCTTTGGGATCAATCTGCGGCTTGAATTTTATTCGCCGGAAGACCTGACGACGATTGTTCGGCGTGGTGCGCGATTGTTTGAACTGGACATGAGCGAGGACGGTGCGACTGAAATTGCCCGGCGCGCCCGTGGTACGCCGCGAATCGCGGGACGGCTGCTGCGCCGGGTGCGAGACTTCGCGTTGGTTGAGAACAGTTTACCGGTCGACCGCAAAGTGGCTGATGGCGCGCTGTCACGCCTCGATGTAGATGATCGGGGGCTCGATACGATGGATCGTCGTTATCTGCACCATATTGCCGAAGTCCATCTGGGAGGGCCGGTGGGGATAGATACGCTTGCCGCCGCCTTGTCCGAGGAGCGCGACACGCTGGAGGATGTGGTGGAACCGTTCCTGATCCAGCAGGGCTTTATCCAGCGCACACCGCGGGGCCGGATGCTGACCCCGACGGCCTATGGACATATGGGGCTTGCCGCACCTGAGCCGCGACAAGAACAGGGCGATCTGCTCGACGGCCATACGGTTGCCACAAATGGAACCGATGTTTCAAAATTGGATGACGGCGATGAAGCCTGAATCGAGTTCGTCGGGATGGTTTGAGGGCAAATGCCACGTGTATCCGACGCGCGTGTACTACGAAGACACCGATGCGGCGGGCATCGTTTACTACGCCAATTATTTTAAGTTCACGGAGCGGGCACGAACGGAAATGATGCGATGTCTGGGAACAGAGCACCGGAGTTTGATGCGCGAAGCGGGAATCGCGTTCGCGGTTCGCAATTGTGATGCCGATTATCTGTTGCCCGCGCGGCTGGATGATTCGCTTGTTGTTCAGACCCGGATTCGCGAGTTGCGTGGGGCGAGCATGCGATTGATGCAAACTGTCGTAAGACGCGACGACGTCGGTGATGAGACAATTCTTGTGGAGTCGGCGGTTCGCCTGGCCTGCATGGATGCAGATTTGAGGCCAGCCCGGCTCCCGGGACCGGTGCGAGAATCGCTGGGTAATCTGGTCGAGGAATAATAATTGGCGCGTATGCGTTGGCATACTAATTGCCTCGGGGGAGGGGCGTCGAAACAATAACGAGAGGCTGTTTTTTTCCATGGAATCAAACATCGTCGAAGCGGTTGCCATAACTGGTGGCGTGGGGATCGCCGATTTTTCCGTCTGGGGGCTGTTCCTGCGTTCGGACCTTGTCATCAAGGTCACGATGATCATCCTGTTCGTGGCTTCGTTCTGGTCCTGGACGATCATCATCGACAAGTGGATCAAACTCCGGCGGCTCGCGAGTGATGCCGTCAAGTTTGAGGAAAATTTTTGGTCGGGCGGATCGCTCGATGAGCTCTATGAGCGGCTTGGTTCGCGTCCGGGAGATCCGATGGCGGCCGTCTTTTCAGCTGGTATGTCGGAATGGCGGCGCAGCTCTGCACGCGGCCTGGCGTCGAGTGATTCCGTGCAAGCCAATTTGCGCGAACGCATCGAACGCGTCATGGAGGTCTCGCTTACCCGTGAGATGGAGCGAATAGAACGCTATATGGTTTTCCTGGCTTCCGCCGGTGCGACCGCGCCGTTTATCGGATTGTTTGGGACCGTCTGGGGCATCATGAATAGCTTCCAGGCGATTGCTGTTGCCAAGGACACCAATCTTTCCGTGGTGGCCCCCGGACTTGCCGAGGCATTGTTCACTACGGCCATGGGTCTGATCGTCGCGATCCCGGCTGTGGCGGCCTACAACAAGTTCAGCACCGACATGTCGCGCTACTCGCAGCGGCTGGAGGGCTTTGCCGCTGAATTTGGTGCGATCTTGTCGCGCCAGCTCGAGGAAGCGAAATAGGCCATGGCGCTTTCATCAGAAAGCATGCGACTGCGCCGCCGGTTACGGGGGCGTCCGATGACGGAAATCAACGTCGCGCCATTCGTTGACGTCATGCTGGTGCTGGTCGTGATTTTCATGATTGCCGCACCTCTGCTGACTGTCGGTGTGCCGGTCGATTTGCCTAAGGCTGCGGTGAATCCGTTGAACGAGGAAAAAGAACCACTGATCATCACGTTGGACGCCGAGGGTCGGGTCTATTTGCAGGAATCGGAAGTTGAGCAGGATGTCCTGATTCCGCGTCTTGTGGCGGTGTCGAATGCCAACCCTGATTTGCGCGTATTTGTCCGTGGCGATCGTACGATCAATTACGGCCGGGTGATGGAAATCATGGGTATGGTTTCAGAAGCGGGATTTTCCAAAGTTGCGCTGATCGCCGAAATTCCAATTCCACAAGCCGCGAAAAACTGAGCGGAGGCGCCGTTACTCGATCATGCGCGCGGTGTTGGCACATTTCAGAGCCGGTGGGCTTACATCGGCCGGCGGGCATCTCGCGATTATCGTGCTTGCGCAGTTCGGCCTGCCTTTGGTGTTTACCTCGCCACCGGTGACCGCCACCGTGATTCCCGTCGACGTGGTCCGGCTTGACGACGTGACGCGCCCGCCACCGGCGGCCACGCCGGAACCAGAGCCAGAAACAACGCGCGCGGCCACACCGCAGCCGCCCCCACGACCGCCCCAGCCGGTTCCCGAGCTACCAAAATTGCCTGACGTGAAACCGATTGCGCGCGCCGAGCCCGTGCCGCCGCCTCCGGTGGTGCCGCTGCCGCCAAAGGAAAAGGCGCCTGAGCCAAAGCCTGAGCCGCCGGTGGCCAAGCCCGAGCCTCCCAAACCGACACCTCAAATTGCCAAGGCGACGCCGAAGGCCAAGCCCAAGCCGCCCGCCCCGCGGCGCGATTTTGATTCTATCCTCAAGGATTTGTCCGCTGAGGAAACGCCACGCAAGGCGCCCGAGCGGGCCCGCAAGCCGGAATTCGTCCCGGACAGGGGTGAGGAAGCGCCGCAACAATCTCAGGTGTCCGAACTCGCCTCGATTCGCGAGCTGGACCGGCTTGGAAACCTGATCCGCAGCCAGATCAGCCCGTGCTGGAGCCCGCCTCCTGGTGCTCGGGACGCGGACACATTGCAGGTGTCGCTTGCGATATCCGTTGACCCGACAGGGAAGATTTTACAGGTCAGCGTCGTCGATGATACCCGAATGGCGCTCGATAGTTATTTCAGGTCTGCCGCTGAATCTGCCCGACGCGCGGTCCTGAAATGCGCCCCACTGGAACTCCCGGCCGACCAGTATGAAATCTGGAAGGAAATCAAATTCAATTTCGACCCGAGCAAGATGCTGAGCTGATCATGAAATCCTATAAAAACACTTCCCGCTGGTTCGCCGCTGTGTTGGCATTTTCGGCTCTCACGCTCTTCTTCGCGGTATCCGCGCGGGCAGAGATCACAGTCGATATCACCCAGGGCAATGTTGAACCGCTCCCGATTGCGGTTCCTGATTTTGTTGCGGGCAGCGAGATCGCGCGTCGGTTTAGTATCGATATTGCCGCTGTCGTTGCCGCCGATCTGGAGCGGTCTGGATTGTTCAAACCCATCGACAAGCGCGCCTTCATTGTGCAGCCCGATGGGCTGGCGGTGACGCCGCGTTTTAACAATTGGAAGCCGCTGAACGCGCAGGCGCTTGTTGTTGGCGAAATCAATATCGAACCGAACGGCGCGCTGCGGGCGTCTTTCCGGCTTTGGGATGTGTTCGCGGAAGACCAGATGACCGGCCTTAGCCTGACCACGACCCAGGCAAACTGGCGCCGGGTGGCGCATATTATCGCCGACACGATCTACGAGCGGGTCACCGGTGAGGTTGGTTATTTCGACACACGGATTGTCTATATCGCTGAAAGTGGACCGGTCGACAAGCGGGTGAAACGGCTGTCGATCATGGATCAGGATGGCGCCAATCACCGGTTCCTCACGGACGGTCAGACTTTGGTGCTCACCCCGCGGTTTTCGCCTGCGCAACAGGAAATCACTTATCTCGCGTATTTCAACAATCAGCCGCGGGTCTATCTCTTCAATATCGATACGGGCGAGCAGGAGTTGCTCGGAGATTTCCCCGGTATGACCTTCGCGCCGCGATTTTCGCCCGACGGCAACAGCGTTGTTATGAGTTTTGCCGAAAACGGAAATGCGGACATTTACTCAATGGATCTACGAACCCGGCGCGTGCGTCAGCTCACCGATAGCGCGTCGATCGATACCGGGCCGTCTTATGCCCCCGATGGCCGGCAAGTCGTCTTCGAGTCCGACCGTGGTGGCAGCCAGCAGCTATATGTGATGAACAGCGATGGCGCCAAACAGAAGCGAATTAGCTTTGGTGATGGGCGTTACGCAACGCCCGTGTGGTCGCCCCGTGGTGACCTGATTGCGTTTACGAAGATCTTCCGTGGCGAGTTCCATATCGGGGTTATGCGTCCCGACGGCTCTGGTGAGCGCCTGCTGACACGTGGCTTTCTGGTCGAAGGTCCTACCTGGGCCCCGAACGGGCGGGTCCTGATGTATTTCCGACAGGAACGCAGCGATGACCAGGGTCGTGGCGGTACGCCGCGACTCTTCTCCATTGATCTCACTGGTTTCAACGAGCGCGAAATTGGGACCCCGGTGGGCGGGTCCGATCCGGCATGGTCGCGGGGTCCGCTTCAAAACTAACTCACGACATCACTAAAGTGACTGAAAATACTGGCCAAATTGCGTCAAAGAGCAATGTCGAATGCTTGATTCGGGACTATACCGCTCGTATAGTCACTTCTATTGCAGGCGTGGAAATTCAGGTCTGCCACATGATTAAGCAGTTATTCGGCACCGGTCGGTGTAACGCAGGATGAACGGGCTTTTCGTTCACCAAAATTCTATCGCGAGTGGGCTTTTCTCGTGATCAATCGGCTTAAGGAGTCTCCCATGCGAATTAACATCCCCATCCTTGTGGTTGCGGCATTTGCCCTTGCTGCCTGCTCGTCCACCGGCGACAACAGCGGCGACACAGGCAGTACCGGCGCATCAGCGTCGAATAGTGGTGGCAGCCAGGTTGCAACCGCTCCCTCCGGTCCCAAGTCCGGTACGCAGATGGATCTGACCATCAATGTTGGCGACCGCGTTCTTTTCGCATTTGACAGCTCTGCTCTCAGCGCCGAATCCCGTACGACAATCGAACGTTGGGCGGCCTGGCTGAAGACCTATCCGGCAAACCGGGTTATCGTCGAAGGACACACCGATGAGCGCGGCACACGCGAATACAACCTCGCACTCGGCGAGCGTCGTGCAGATGCTGCCCGTGATTACCTCGTATCGCTTGGTGTCGACACCAATCGGGTCAAGATTGTGAGCTTCGGCAAGGAACGCCCCGCAGTGCCGGGTTCCAATGATCGCGCCTGGGCCCAGAACCGTCGTGGTGCTCTGGTTCTCGCCAAGTAGCGTTTAGCCGCAAATAAAATGATCACGCCCCGGGAATATCCGGGGCGTTTTCGTTTGGTGGCTGATCTGCCATAGTTTTGCCGGAAATCCGGCTGAGGTTGTCTCTGTGAAAACAGATAAATCATTCACCGGACCGAACGGAAATTTGGTGGAACGCTCGCCATGACGACATCTCGCAAACATTTAGTTGTGACTCTGGCCCTGGCTGGGCTGCTCTTGCCTTCGGTGGCGATGGGCCAGTCGCGTGATTCGCGCAGCCTGACGGACACGGTCGATCGTCTTGAACGTCAGCTCCAGACATTGGAACGCACCGTCTACCGGGATGCGCCGCCGCCCGCAGGTGGAACGGCCACGGGGGGCAGTGTCCCGCCAGCCGCGCTGTCCAACCTCCAGATCACCACATCCTCTCTGGAAGAGCAGATGCGCCGTTTGACCGGGCAAATCGAGCAGTTGGATTTTCAGGTCCGCCAACTCAACGACCGGATGGACAGGCTTGTGGCGGATGTCGATTTTCGTCTTCGCGGACTGGAAGACGGCAACGGGCCTTCGAATGCCTCGCGGGGTGGGGGGCAGCCAGTGGCACCAACGGTCCCACAGGCACCAGGTGAGGTCACGGTTCAGGCGCCCGGGTCGGGGGCATCGGGTGTGATTGGCACTTTGACCGAAAGCCAGCTTCGCGCAGCGGGTATCAAGTCGAGCTCGCCGGCAGAAATAGTTGAGACCGCAAACGTTCCTGCGGAATCTGCCTCGGCTCCCGTCACGCTTCCGGACGGCAGCCCTCAGGATCAGTACAGTTATGCCCGACAGTTTCTATTGCGCCGAGATTTCGTAAACGCCGAACAGGCGTTGGCAGCGTTCGTCATTGCACACCCTGAAGATGGACTCGCCGGCAATGCCCAGTACTGGCTTGGTGAGACGTTTTACGTTCGCGGCGATTTCCAAACCGCCGCGCGGACCTTTGCAGAAGGTTTCCAGCGCTATCCTGATAGCAGCAAAGCGCCCGACAACCTTTTGAAGCTTGGCATGTCACTGGCTCGGCTCGATCAGCAGGCTGATGCGTGCATCACGTTGAAGAAACTTCGGGTCGAATATCCCCAGGCGCCGACCAGCATAGTTCAGCGCGCGGATCGGGAGATCGGTCGACTACAGTGCAACTAGGCGCTCCTGTGGCGATCTTCCCCGCGGCGATCTCCCACGTGCCTGCCGACACTGACGGCGCTCCCATTCAGACAGACGAATTCGCCCGTTGGATGCACCGGCTCGCGCCGTTCGAGACGCGCCCCCGACTTGTTGTGGCGGTATCAGGTGGCCGTGACAGCATGGCGCTGGCCCTGCTCGCCCATGATTGGGCCCGGGCCTGTGGCGGGGAAATCCAGGCCGTAACTGTCGATCATGGATTGCGTGAGGAATCCGGAAACGAAGCCGTGATGGTCGAACGCTGGATGAGCGTGCACGACATTGCGCATCATGTACTTCGTTGGGAATCCCCCGAACCAGCGCGAGCGTCCGAGGCTTCCGCACGGCAAGCACGGTACGCGCTGCTCGAGAGCTTCTGTCGCGAACACGGCATTCTTCATCTGCTGGTTGGGCATCATCACGCGGACCAGATCGAAACCCATCTTATGCGGCGCGCACGCAACAGCGGGGTTGCCGGTTTGGCTGGCATGGCTGGTATTCGGGAATTTGGTCATGGCCGGATGCTGCGGCCTTTACTGGAGGTGTCGCGCACGCGCCTGACGGCAACATTGGGGGTGCGAGGTCAGAGCTGGCTCGAAGACCCAAGCAATCGGGATTTGCAATTCGAACGGAACCGGTTGCGCCGGGTTCAGCCCGCTGCCGCGATTGAAATTGTCGTTGACGGGGCTGGTCTCGCCCGGGTCAAACACGACCATGCCCTGGCCGTCTTGTCGGCCGCTCGGGTGCGGGTTGAGTCCACCGGAATTGTTTTGATGGATGTAGCAGGGCTCCGCAATGCGGATCACGAATTGGCCCGCGATCTGTTGGCTCGGGTGGTTACGTGTGTTTCCGGGCGGGTATATCCGCCGCGTGGCGCACGGTTGGATCGTTTGTGGGGAAGGATTGCGGCCGAGGGGCTGGACCGGACGCGGACCTTGGCCGGCTGCCTGGTGCGACCGGGTCCCGACGGGACGATTATGGTGGCCCGCGAAAATTCAGGCAGCATGGACGCGTTGCCTTTCAACTCGCCATCGATCTTGTGGGATGGCCGGTTTCGCGTATTTCATCCGGAGCCGGGCGGTCCAGATTTGGTGGTAGATTCGCTGGGGCGTGCCGGGGCGAACCATGGAAACGGCGTGGGTCATTCCGATTTCGCCGGTTTGGATTTTGTTGTTCGAATGACGTTGCCCGGCCTTTATTGCCGTGGCGAATTGGTTGCCCGACCGCGCTTTAATCTGCACGAAAAGCAGCCTGGGACGTTTCTGGTCTGGTTTTCACCTCGTTTGCCGGTGGCTGGTGCGGCATTTGGTAACGTCTGATTATTATCACGGTCGTATCATCAGCGTGATTTTCGCATTGCCCTATGGCGTCTGGATCACCATGTTAAGACCTGTTGTGATGGCCCCGTACCCGGATGAACCGCATCTTTCATGGATGACGCCGTATTGGGACGGGCCGGATGGAGAAGGCTCTTGAATAATTTCGGCAGAAACCTAGCGTTGTGGGTGATTATCGGCCTGCTCGTAGTTGCTCTTTTCAATCTGTTTCAAAGCTCGAACCGACAGGGGACAGAGCAGAAGCTCGCCTTCTCGGATTTTGTGGCACAGGTTGAAGGTAATCAGGTCGAGGATGTGACCATCCAGGGACGTGAAATCACCGGCACGCTGCGCAGTGGTGTTGAATTCAACACCTATGCGCCCGACGATCCCAATCTGGTGTCCCGTCTGACAGAGCATGACGTTCGGATTACCGCCGCACCTCGTGAGGAAGTTCACCCGCTTTTGGGCATGTTGCTGTCCTGGCTGCCATTCATCGTCATTGTCGGGGTGTGGATATTCTTCATGCGCCAGATGCAAGGCGGTGGTGGACGGGGCGCGATGGGCTTTGGCAAGTCGCGGGCAAAGTTGCTCACCGAAAAATCCGGCCGCATCACGTTCGAAGATGTCGCCGGGGTTGAGGAAGCCAAGCAGGAAGTCGAGGAAGTCGTCGAATTCTTGCGTGACCCACAGAAATTCCAGCGCCTGGGTGGAAAAATCCCTAAAGGCGTGCTGCTTGTTGGACCTCCGGGAACCGGTAAAACATTGCTCGCCCGTGCAATCGCCGGTGAAGCCAACGTCCCGTTTTTCACGATTTCCGGCTCGGATTTTGTCGAAATGTTTGTCGGTGTTGGCGCCAGCCGGGTTCGGGATATGTTCGAGCAAGGCAAGAAGAGCGCTCCCTGTATTATCTTTATCGATGAACTGGACGCTGTCGGGCGTCATCGCGGCGCCGGATTGGGCGGCGGCAATGACGAACGCGAGCAGACCCTCAACCAGCTCCTGGTCGAGATGGACGGCTTTGAAACCAATGAGGGCGTTATTCTGGTCGCAGCGACCAACCGCCCCGATGTGCTGGACCCCGCGCTCCTGCGCCCCGGTCGTTTCGACCGCCAGGTGACAGTGCCGAATCCCGATATCATGGGCCGGGAGAAAATTCTGAAAGTGCATATGCGCAAAGTGCCGCTGGCACCGGATGTCGACGCCAAGGTCATCGCCCGCGGCACGCCGGGTTTCTCGGGTGCCGATCTCGCCAATCTGGTGAACGAAGCGGCCCTGATTGCGGCGCGGAAAAGCCGTCGCATGGTGACGATGTCGGAATTCGAAGAAGCCAAGGATAAGGTCCTGATGGGCGCAGAACGGCGTTCTATGGTCATGACGGAAGAAGAAAAGCGACTGACGGCCTTTCACGAGGCGGGGCACGCCCTGGTGGGCCTGCACATGGATGGCTGCGATCCGCTCCATAAGGTGACGATCATTCCGCGTGGCCGTGCGCTGGGTGTGACCATGTCTTTGCCCGAACGTGACCGCTACACCTATTCGATCTACGAGCTGAAGGCCAAGCTGGCGATGATGTTCGGCGGTCGTGTGGCCGAGGAGCTGATTTTCGGCAAGGAGCACGTCACGACGGGTGCTGGAAACGACATCAAGGAAGCGACCAACCTGGCCCGCCGTATGATCACGGAATACGGGTTCAGCGAGAAGCTTGGACCGTTGCGCTATGAGGACAACCAGGAAGAGGTGTTCCTGGGTCACTCGGTGTCTCAGCACAAGAATATTTCCGAAGCGACCGCCAAGATCATCGATGAAGAAATTCGCGCGCTGATTGACAATAGCGAGTCTGAGGCCCGCCGGATCCTGACGGAAGAAATGGACGCGTTGCATACGATTACGAACGGGCTCCTCGAATACGAGACTCTGTCCGGAGCAGAAGTCGAAGATCTACTCAAGGGCATTTCAATCAACCGTTCGGACAATGATGAATCAGGCTCAGCCGATCGACCGCGTTCTTCGGTGCCCGCCAGTGGGACCGCGAACAAGAAGGATCGTCCCGGTGGCATGGAGCCGGAACCGCAGCCCCAGGGCTGACGCGTTCGCGCGGCTTGAATCATGAACGATACTAAAGGGGCTCTCGCTGGGATGCGGGGGCCCTTTTTTGATCCCCACCGCGTCGAGGCTCTGCCTGAAGTGACCCCTCTGGGCTTCGTTTCCGGTCGCGATGCGATGGATCTGTGTGAACAAGGTGCCGCATTTGCCCTGGCTGGCGGGCCGCTCGCATTCACCCATATGCGGCTGGGAGGCGAAATTCTGGGCGCTGCGGAAATTCGGCGCTGGGCAGAACAGGCCGGAATCGCCGATGATGCCGGTCCTGCTAATTGTCTTGAAATGATGTCGGCCCCACGTGCCGCTTATGCGGATTTGCCGATCTCCGGCGCGGGAGGGCGCCCGCGAATTATGGGCGTCTGCAATGTGACCCCTGACAGTTTTTCGGATGGCGGCAAACATGCTGCCCCACATGCTGCCATTGGGTTTGCCCGGGATCTGGTGCGCGCGGGTGCGGATATTATCGATATTGGCGGAGAATCCACCCGCCCTGGTGCGGTACCTGTTTCGACAACCGAAGAGATGGATCGGGTGTTGCCGGTGGTCGAGGCTCTGGCCGGCGACGGCGTAAAACTATCGATCGACACACGAAACGCTGATGTCATGCAGGCCGCCTTGGAAGCTGGAGCTTCGATCATTAATGATATCACCGCGTTGACCGGGCCCGGCGCGATTGACGTGGCCGCAGCGTCCGGGGCGTCGGTCATTCTTATGCACATGCAAGGCAGCCCGGCCACGATGCAGGATGACCCACGATACGACGCGGTGGTGAGCGACATATTTGATTGGCTGGCCACGCGGGTCGATGCGTGTGTGCAGGCCGGAATTCCCCTCGATCGGATTGCAGTTGACCCCGGTTTTGGTTTTGGCAAAACACTCGCGCACAATGTTGCGCTCTTGGCCGATCTGGGGCGGTTTCACGGGCTCGGCTGCGCGCTGGCTGTCGGTTTGTCGCGGAAGAGTTTCCTCGGCACTCTTGGCGGGGAGGAAGACCCGGCAGCCCGGGTTGTGGGTTCGGTGACTGCCGCCCTCGATGCGGTCGGCCGGGGCGCGCAGATTCTGCGCGTGCATGATGTGGTCGAGACACGTCAGGCTCTAGCCGTATGGCGTGGGGCGGCTGGTCTGGCGACGTGACAGAATTGTTAACGGTCACCGGCGCGGTGCTATAAGGCACCAACACGAACGCGCGAGACTCGGTATGGCACGCAAGCTATTTGGTACAGACGGCATTCGCGGTAAAGCGAATGAAGAGCCGATGACGGCCGAGACCGCATTGCGTGTGGCAATGGCCGCCGGACATCGTTTTACCCGGGGGGCGCATCGTCATCTTGTTGTCATCGGCAAGGATACGCGGCTGAGCAACTACATGATCGAGCCGGCCATGCAGGCGGGCTTCACCGCGATGGGCATGGATGTGGTCCTTGTGGGACCCATGCCGACGCCGGCGGTGGCCATGCTCACCCGATCCCTCCGTGCGGATCTGGGGGTGATGATCTCGGCATCCCACAATCTTTTCGAAGACAATGGCATCAAGCTGTTTGGACCCGATGGTTACAAGTTGTCCGATGAGGTTGAGACGGAGATCGAGGATCTGATCGAGAAGGGTTTACGCGAACATCTGGCGGATTCCGACCAGCTGGGCCGGGCGCGCCGGCTGGATGATGCAAGCGGGCGCTACATCGAATTTGTGAAGCACAGTTTTCCGCGCGGGTTGCGTCTGGAGGGCCTGAAAGTCGTGGTCGATTGCGCGAACGGTGCAGCCTACAAGGTTGCCCCCCGCGTGTTCCACGAATTGGGAGCTGACGTGGTCCCCATGGCGATTTCGCCCGATGGAACCAATATCAATCGGGATTGTGGCGCCACCGCAACGGACGCGTTGCGACAGCAGGTTGTCGCGCATGGGGCCGATCTCGGGGTCGCGCTCGATGGTGACGCCGATCGCGTGATCCTGTGTGATGAAACCGGCGCGGTGGTCGGTGGGGATCAACTCATGGGCCTGACAGCGCGCTCCTGGCAGGCGGCTGGCCGCTTAACCGGCGGCGGTGTGGTCGCAACGGTGATGTCAAATCTCGGCCTCGAAAAATACCTCGAGACAATCGGGTTGCGCCTTGAACGCACTCAGGTGGGCGATCGATACGTGCTCGAGCGCATGCGTTCGGGAGGCTTTAATCTCGGCGGTGAGCAATCGGGTCATATTATTCTCAGCGAGTATTCGACAACCGGTGACGGGTTGATTGCCGCGCTCCAGGTGCTCGCGGCCAAAGTCGAATCAGGTGCGCCCATGAGCCAACTGGCACAGGTGTTCACGCCCTATCCGCAGGTGTTGAAAAACGTCCGGGTCTCGGGAACCGAGGCCATGGACGCGCCAGAAGTGTTGGCGGCCGTGAAGGCGGGCGAAACAAAACTGAACGGCGAGGGGCGTATTCTGATGCGTCCGTCCGGGACGGAGCCGTTGATCCGTGTCATGGCAGAAGGTCTCGACGAGACCCTCGTGACAGCGGTGGTCGATGACATCATCGACGCCATCACCCGCACCGTTGCCTAGCGCAGGAGGCGGGGCAAAATGGATGGACGGGTGATGATTGTTGCCGGCTCGGATTCGGGTGGAGGCGCGGGGATTCAGGCTGACATCAAATCCGTGACCGCCCTCGGCGGCTTCGCGATGACTGCGGTCACCGCCCTGACGGCACAAAACACATTGGGTGTTCACGGCATTTACCCGGTCGACACAGAGTTTGTGGCGGCGCAGATGCGTGTGGTGCTCGAGGATTTGGGCGCAGATTGCATCAAAACCGGCATGCTCCATAGCGTTGAGGTCATCGAAACCGTCGCCGCGATGCTGGCGGATATCGCGCCGGACATCCCTTTGGTGGCCGACCCGGTGATGGTCGCAAAGGGCGGTGCAAAATTGCTCGATGATGGTGCCCATTCAGCGCTGGTGTCTTTGCTGCTTCCGCGGTCCACCGTGTTGACCCCAAATGCACCGGAAGCGGCTGCGCTGACTGGCCTGTCGGTCGAGGATGAGAACGGTCAGCACCGCGCCGGAGAGGCCTTGCTCGAGCTGGGTGTGTCCGCAGCCCTCGTGAAGGGGGGGCATATCGCTGGACCGGATGTGGTGGATATTCTGGTCACGCGCGATGAAACATCGCGCTTTAGCGATCCGCGGGTTGATAGCGTCAATACTCACGGAACCGGTTGTACGCTGGCTTCTGCGGTGGCGACCGGTGTCGCACAAGGGCTCTCCCTTGAAGACGCCGTTGCCCGGGCGCGCCAATATGTGCGGGCCGCGATACTTTCGGCACCTGGTTTTGGCAGTGGGCACGGCCCTCTTGACCATGGTGTGACGGTCGATCCGGCCCGGATCGGCCACTGACGTGAACAAGAATACATCCTCAAAACCCGCGCCGGCGTTGCCACCTGTCTCCAGCTTTCTGTCTGTCGCGACACTGGCGGCGCTGGTGACGGTTTTTGTCTGGGGTGGTTCGCCTCTGGTGACCAAACTGGGAACCGCTTCAGTCGACGGGTTTACACTGGCGCTGCTGCGGACGATCGCGTCGATCCCGTTTGCTGTGTTTGTGATCGTGGTCATGCGTCTTGCCCTGCCGTGGCAAGGCCGGGATAAAATCGACATCATTGCTGTTTCGATCACCGGACTGATCGGATTTCCCGTTCTGTTTACCCTTGGGGTAGCACACACGACAGCAGGGCATGCCGCCGTGGCCGCGGCGGCCACACCCATTTTCGCCGGACTTATGGATGCCGCGGTTAACCGACGCTGGCCGTCTGTACGCTGGTGGACGGGCATCTCGGTCGCTTTTCTGGGCGCCGTGATTCTGATTTGGGAAGCTGTCGGCCTCGAAGCGTCAGGCGCGAGCTGGCAAGGAGACCTTCTTGTTATTGGTGGTGGGTTTTCGGCAGCGGTCAGCTTTATCTTTGGCGGCCGTCTTACCCCCAGATTCGGAGCACCTGCGGTGACCATGTGGAGCGTCGTGATCAGCGGGATCATACTGCTGCCCGTGCTCTATCTGCGCACGACTCCGGCAGATTTTCTGGCCATCACACCGGTGGGATGGGCCTCCATCCTCTATCTTTCGGCCGGTTCCTCAATCATCGCTTACATGACCTGGTTCTATGCGCTTTCGCGCGGTGGTATCGGCCGCATGAGTGTTTGGCAATTCGCGCTGCCAATTGTTGGCATCGTATTGGCCTCGGTCTTCCTGCAGGAGGCATTGACGCCTCTGCTCGTGGTCGCCACGGTGGTTATTCTTCTCGGCGTTGGGCTTGTCCAACGGCGGTGAAGTCCCGCGGTGACCATGTCCGAAACCAACCAAGTTCGTCTTTACACGCTCGCTCTTCTCGCTGTTTTTATCTATGGCGCGACCCCGGTTTTTACCAAAGTCGCCACCGCGGCCACGGACGGTGTGACGGTGGGGGCCCTGCGGGCGATTGTTGCTGCACCCATCGCGTTACTTGTGATCTTGCTCGGTCAGCACAGAATTCCACTTCGCCGTGACGCGATCATTCTGGTCCTGATTTCGGGGATCGGCGGTTTGGTGCTGTTTCCAGTGTTTTTCAGCTGGGGGGTGCAACTGACAACAGCGGGACATGCTGCGGCGGGAACCGCGTTCGGGGCCGTGATGGCGGGGATAATCTCTGCCCTGATTGAACGCCGTGTGCCCGGATGGGCCTGGTGGGTTGGGATCGTGATCGGGACCCTCGGTGCGATCCTCTTGATTTGGGAAGCTGTCGGAATTGAGACTGTCGGGGTGACCTGGCAGGGCGATGCGCTTGTTTTTCTGGGGATGTTTTTCGGTGTTGTGGGATACATCTCAGGGGCCAGACTCACCGTGGAAATTGGCACCACGACAGTGACCATGTGGTCGATCCTGGTGGCGGCAGCCTGTTTGTTACCGGTGGTAATATTTTATACGGGGGCAGACGCGCTTATCGCGATCGATGCCCGTGGCTGGGGCGCGATCCTGGCACTGGGTTGGGGGTCAACCATCCTTGCCTATCTGTTCTGGAACCGGGCGCTTGCGGATGGCGGCGTGGCCAAGATCGGTGCCTTACAGCTGCTCCAACCGGTCGTGGGGATCGGGCTGGCGCTGCTGTTGCTGAGTGAGCCGTTGACGACCCCCTTGTTGATCGCAACCGTCGTCACCCTGATCGGTGTGGTTCTGGTGCAGCGCGGACGGCTCTAGCGCGCAGGCTGTCCGGGTACCATCCCGAGCAATACCCCTCCCAATTTTCCGAAGCGTACCGCCAGAGACGACCAGGCGACGGCATTTTCATCGGCCGCCATCACCACAAATGAACGAGAGTCGAGCTGGAAGTCTGAGAACAACTCGTCGTGGCTGACCGTTTGGTCACCGTTTGCATCGAAGGTTGCAAACACCTTCTGCGCACCGGCGGATTTAAGGCCGATTAGGGCGAGTCCAATCAGGCCGCGTGCCTCCGGAGTGAGAGGGGTATCCTTATCCTGAGCAGATTGCGTGGCGATCCTGCGGGCTGCATCCAGCTCGTCGAATGTGATCTTTCCGTCCGCATTTCCGTCCAGAAAGCGATGGATCGCGTGGGAGCACCGGGTGGCCGGAGGGGCTTCGCACAGCGCCCCGGTTTCCTCGATCAGGGTCGCGAATTCCAGATCGGCCTGCACAGCGCTATGCCCCCCGATAACGGTGAAGATAACGGCGGCAAAAAATGTAACGGCGTGGCGAATGGAATGTCTCGATCATTGGGTCAGCCTGAATAAGAATGCGCAAGAATCGGGTGGAAGCAAGCCCTGTCTCGAAATGGTTTCAGCCCTAGCTTATTGCGAGATGCTGGTCTCGATGTCTTTGAGGCGCGCAGGGAATTGCAAAAACCCCTGTGGGGGGGTGTAAAAGGGAACCGGATAATGACCATGACCGAAACACGCGAAGATAAGAGGCAAGCAGCTTCCGATGATTACGGCTATGCGCTGGTCGGCCGTTTGCTCACCTGGCTGGCGACCCATTACCGCGAACAGCCGAGCCTGGAATCTATCGCCCAGGAGGCCGGGCTGAGCACCTACCACCTGCAGCGCCTGTTCACCCGGTATGTCGGGGTTAGTCCGAAAAAGTACATTCAGTACCTGACCCTCGACCATGCCAAACATGCGCTGGATGATTCGCGCAGCGTAGTCGATGCCTCGTTTGAAGCTGGCCTGTCAGGACCCGGACGTCTGCACGACCTGTTTGTGACCCACGAAGCGGTGACCACCGGCGAATGGAAGCGCCATGGTGCGGGTTTGGAAGTGCGATATGGCTGGCATGACAGCCCATTTGGCGAATGTCTGATTGCCGCCACCCCCCGCGGAGTCTGTGGGTTGGCGTTTAACGGTATCGGTGATCGCGGCGAGACTCTCGCCGAGCTGGCGACCAGTTTTGATGCGGCGGTAATGATCCAGGACCCGATCGCGACGCAACCCCATGCCAATGCGGCTTTCGGACGGGGTGAGGTGCACTTGGTGCTGCGCGGCACGCCGTTTCAGCTCAAAGTCTGGGAGGCTTTGATCCGCATCCCTCTGGGCACCGTGCTAACTTATGCCGATCTTGCCGCGCGCATCGATGCACCTGGTTCCGCCCGTGCGGTCGCCAGCGCTGTGGGGCGGAATCCGGTTTCGTGGGTTGTTCCGTGTCACCGGGTGATCCGCAATGGGGGCTTCATCAGTGGATATCGTTGGCACCCCGATACCAAGCGCACGATATTGGCGTGGGAAGCCGCCCAGGCGGAGGGCGACCAGCCCGCGCACTGATCTGTTTATTCGTGCTTCCCAAACCGCTACGGTCGGCGCCGAAAATCAAGGAGCGGATTGATGACAGCACGCTATCTCGAAGAATTCACGGTCGGGCAGGTGTTTGACACTGAACCTGTCACCCTCAGCGAGGCTGACATGATCGCTTTTGCGGAGCGATATGACCCTCAGGTGATGCACACAGACCCGCAGGGCGCGAAAGCGACCTTCTATGGCGGCCTGATCGCCAGCGGTCACCAGACCATTGGGACGGCATTTGCCCAGTTCATTCGGCTCGGCATTTTCGCGGAAAACTCCCTTGGTGGTCCGGCGATGGACGAAGTGCGTTGGACGGCACCAGTTCGGCCGGGTGACAGGTTGGAGACAACGGCAGAAGTGATCGAAATTCGTGAATCCCATTCACGGCCCGATCGGGGAATTATCCGGATTCAGTTCCGAACCGAAGTCGCTGGAACCCCGGTCTCGGGTTTTCAGACGACAACCTTCCTGCGTCGGCGCCCGTCGGAGGAATCTGCATGAGCTACTGGTATCTTGATGAGTACGTGATCGGCCGACAGATCGAGACCGTGCCGGTTCAGATCGATGCGAACGACATCATGGCCTTTGCGCGTCAGTATGACCCGCAGCCCTTCCACACCGATCTTGAGGCTGCAAAGGACACCGTATTCGACGGATTGATCGCGAGCGGATTCCATACAGTGGCTATCGCGAATGGGCAGTTTCTGCGCACCGGTATCCTCGACGGATCGAATCTCGGCGGACCGGGAATGGACAATATTCGCTGGCTCGCGCCGGTTCGCCCGGGCGATACGCTGTCCACGCTGATGGAGGTTCTCGAAGCACGGGCTTCGAAGTCAAATCCGGCCCGCGGTATTGTCCGGCTGGGTATCACCGTGAGCAATGGTGCGGGTGTTGTGGCGACGTTCGAGACCGTCATTATGGTGCGCACGCGCGAAACCGGAGCGGCGTGATAGACTGCCAGGCAGTTTCAACGACGATTTGTCGAAGCACGCATGAACGCTCTCATCGCGGGGATTGATCCCGCACGGCTCGGAATGTGGATCACGTTTGCGGTCGTGCTTACCGCGCTTGTCCTTTACATGCTCGAGCGGGTCTCGCTTGGGGTAATTTGCGTCCTGCTGGTGTCTTTCCACTTCACTGGTGTTTTTCCACTTCACTGGTGTTTTTCCACTTCAACCCGATTTTGGGTGCGGAGGGCGGCAATATCCTCGACCCGACCCGCCTGTTGGCCGGGTTTTCCGATCCTGCCTTGCTGACTGTTGTGGCGCTGCTGGTGATGGGAGAGGGGTTGGCCCGGACGGGTGTTCTGGAGGCTGGCGCGCAGCTGATTTTCCGATATGGACGGGGCCACACCGGACTTGCCACGGGACTGGCCTTTGTCGCGGTACTCGTGGTCAGCGGGTTCATGAACAACACGCCGGTCGTTGTGATCTTCATTCCGATCATGCAGGCACTGTCCTCGCGGTTGGGGCAGTCGCCGTCACGCCTGATGATGCCGCTTTCCTTTGCCTCGATCCTGGGCGGAATGGTCACGTTGATCGGCTCGAGCACGAACCTTCTGGTCTCGGGGATGTTGATCGAGTTGGGCGAAGAGGGGTTCTCCTTCTTCCAGTTCGCGTTTCCCGGCATGGCCCTCGCGGGTGTCGGCATTTTCTACGTGATCTTTGCCTGCCCGCGCCTGCTGCCCGAACGGGCTTCGCTCGGCAACGAGATTGCCGGGGGCGGACGCCAGTTCATGGCGGAAATCACCGTGTTCGCCGGTTCGAAGTTTCACGGCATGCAGCCGCGGGGCGGGTTTTCCCTGAACTCAAGGATATGTCCGTCCGCGTTATCATTCAGAAGCATGAATCCTTTTTTCCGCCGTTTGATGATTCTTTCATGCTCGAAGAAAGCGATATTATTGTTGTTGCCGCCACCCGTCCGGCACTGACCGAAGCGCTGAAAGGTGAGCCGGAACAATTTCATGCCGGACTCGGCGCCGACTGGGAGCGCTTTGAGAACGAGGATGGAACGCAACGCTGGCAGGTTGGCAACCAAATTCTTGCCGAAGCCATGGTCACGCCTGCCTCTCGTCTGGTCGGTCTGACCCTCGTGCAGATAGGTTTCCGGTACCAATACCATTGCGTTGTCTTTGGTATTCAGCGGCGCTCCCAGATGATCCGGGCGCGGGTCACTGATATTCGTCTGGAGCCTGGTGATGTCCTTCTGGTTCAGGGCCGGGAAAACGACATCGACGCGCTGCGGGGTGATCAGGACATCCTGTTGGTGGAGTGGACGGCCACCGAAATGCCTGCGGTTCATCACGCCCGAAGTACATTGGCCATATTTGTCGGGGTTATCGCCGTGTCCGCGCTCGGGTTTATGCCGGTTTCGATTGCGACCCTGGTGGGCGCTGGGTTGATGCTCGCCACCGGGGTGCTTAATATCCGCCAGGCCACGCGCGCGATTGATCGCACCATCGTCATGTTGATTGCCTCGGCTCTCGCGTTGGGAAGTGCGTTGCAGGCGACCGGGGGCGCTGAATTTCTGTCGTCGCTTCTGTTGAATGTATTGGGGGATGCTTCGCCGGCGATTGTCCTCTCGGCGTTCTCCTTGCTGGTGGCGGTGCTGGCAAACCTGACCAGTACCAAGGCGACAGCAGTGCTGTTTACGCCCATCGCCGTGGGTATGGCCAACGGTCTGTCGCTGCCGGTCGAGCCCTTTGCGGTGGCCGTCGTATTTGCGGCCAATTGCTCGTTTGCCTCACCGGTGGGCTATCAGACGAACCTGCTGGTGATGGCGCCGGGTAATTATCGATTCGTCGATTTCATCCGGGTTGGCACGCCGTTACTGATTATTGTCTGGCTGGTCTTCAGCTTCGTCGCACCTTGGTATTACGGGCTTTCCTGACGAAATATTGCGCTGCGACAAACAGTCTATTGATCCTTCGGGAAAAGCTTCTATCTTCTGTACCGGGTCACACCCCCCCAACGGGGTGCAACGTTCTGTAAGGAACGCATATCATGACAGACACACGCCGCCGGCCGGATACCCGCCCGGCATCCCCCCTGTTTTCATCTGGACCTTGTGCCAAGCGCCCCGGCTGGTCGCTCGACGTTCTTGGTGACGCCAGCATTGGCCGTTCGCATCGCGCGAAGGAACCCAAGGCCAAACTGGTGCGCGTCATTGAGGAAAGCCGGACCATTCTCGGCATTCCCGATGATTACCGGATCGGTATTGTCCCTGCATCGGACACCGGCGCGTTCGAAATGGCCATGTGGTCCATGCTCGGCGCCCGCGGCATCGACATTCTCGCCTGGGAAAGCTTCGGGCAGGGATGGGTGACCGACATCGTCAAGCAGCTCAAGCTGGATGACCTAAACATTCACGACGCGGCTTATGGCGCATTGCCCAATCTCGATGCGGTTGATTTCGCCCGCGACGTGATTTTCACCTGGAACGGCACCACGTCCGGGGTTCGGGTTCCCGATGGGGATTGGATCGCCACGGATCGCGAGGGTCTGACCTTCTGTGATGCGACGTCTGCAGCCTTTGCGATGGAGTTGCCCTGGGACAAGCTCGACGTTGTGACCTGGTCCTGGCAGAAGGCGCTGGGCGGCGAAGCCCAGCATGGCATGCTGGTGCTCAGCCCCCGCGCCGTTGAACGCCTGGAGAGCCACAGACCACCCTGGCCGATGCCGAAGATTTTCCGCATGACCAAGGGCGGAAAGCTCGATGAAAGCATTTTCAAGGGCAGCACCATCAACACCCCCTCCATGCTGTGTGTCGAAGATCATCTCGATGCGCTTGAATGGTCCAGCCAGATTGGCGGCATCGACGCGCTTGTGGCACGGTCGAACGCCAATTTCGCGGTGATCGAGAACTGGGTTGCGCAATCGACCTGGGCGGCGTTCCTGGCTGAAGTTCCGGCAACGCGCTCAACCACGAGTGTGTGTCTGACCATGACTGATCCCTGGTTCAAGGCACTTTCGGGTGACGAACAGGCGGCGGTGGCGAAGGCCATTGCGAGTTTGCTTGATGGCGAGGGTGTGGCCTTCGATATTGGCGCATATCGCGATGCCCCTCCGGGATTGCGGATATGGGCCGGTGCGACAGTCGAATCGGGCGATCTGGAAGCCTTGATGCCCTGGCTCGACTGGGCCTTCGAAACCGTCAAGTCAGACCACGGTGCTGCGGCCGCGTGATCGCGCCCGTGGACCGATTTTCCTCTTTCTGAATTTCCCGCCATACCTGCGGAAGGACCCCCAATGCCCAAAGTACTGATTTCCGACAAGATGAGTGAACGCGCAAAAGAAATTTTTGATGCGCGTGGTATCGAGGTCGATGTGAAGACCGGTATGTCCGAAGACGAATTGATCGCCTGCATTGGTGAATATGACGGCCTTGCGATCCGCTCTGCCACCAAAGCGACGGCAAAGGTGCTCGCAGCCGCCGACAATATGAAGGTGATCGGGCGCGCGGGTATCGGTGTCGACAATGTCGATATTGCTGTCGCGACCGCGCGCGGGATTGTTGTGATGAACACGCCTTTCGGCAATGCCATCACCACGGCAGAGCACGCGATTGCGATGATGATGGCTCTGGCCCGTCAAATTCCGGAAGCCAACACATCGACCCAGGAGAGCAAGTGGGAGAAGTCCCGCTTTATGGGGGTTGAGGTGACCGGCAAGACCCTGGGTCTTGTCGGGTGTGGCAATATCGGCTCGATCGTCGCCGACCGCGCCCTTGGCCTGAAGATGAAAGTTGTGGCTTTCGATCCCTTCCTGGGTGAGGAACGTGCCAAGGAGATTGGTGTCCAGAAGGTGGAGCTCGACGAGCTTCTCAAGCGGGCTGATTTCATCACCTTGCACACGCCGATGACCGATCAAACTCGCGGCATCATCGACGCTGCGGCAATCGCCAAGACCAGGCCTGGTGTCCGGATCATAAATTGCGCCCGCGGGGGTCTGGTCGTGGAGGCCGACCTCAAGGCGGCCCTCAAATCCGGGCACGTCGCTGGCGCTGCGCTGGATGTGTTTGAATCCGAGCCGGCCAAAGACAACCCGCTCTTTGGCATGGAAAACCTCGTCTGTACGCCGCATCTCGGTGCCAGTACCGACGAGGCACAGGTCAATGTAGCGATCCAGGTCGCCGAGCAGATGTCAGACTTTTTGCTCGACGGTACTGTGGTGAATGCGCTGAATATGGCGTCCGTGAGCGCCGAGGAAGCCCCCCGGCTGGCCCCTTATATGAAGCTGGCTGAGCAGCTCGGCAGTTTTGCCGGGCAGCTCACGGAATCCGATCTCAAAAGTGTGACCATCGAATATGCGGGACATGCGGCAGAATTGAATACCAAGCCGCTAAGCGCGGCCGCATTGCAGGGATTACTCGCACCGATGCTCGACAGTGTGAATATGGTCAATGCGCCGGTTATGGCGAGTGAGCGCGGCATTGAACTGTCAGAAGTGCGGACAGAACGGGCCGGGGACTATCAGACGCTGATCCGGCTCACCGTCGTGACCAACACTCAGTCGCGCAGCGTTACCGGGACATTGTTCGGCGGAAACCGCCCGCGGGTGATCGACGTTAAGGGTGTGCCGCTGGAAGCCGAGCTTCGCAGCCATATGCTCTACGTCACCAACGAAGACAAACCCGGCCTGATCGGGCTTTTGGGGACCGTGTTGGGCGATGCAGGCCTGAATATTGCGACCTTCCAGCTCGGCCGTGCCGATGTGGGAGGGGACGCGATCGCTCTCGTCGAAGTGGATCAGGCGGTGCCGGCCGATGTGCTGGCGAAAGTCGCAGCGCTTCCCAACGTGATGCAGGCGAAAGCCCTCAATTTCTGATGGCGGGCAGACCGACCCTCGCATGGTTGACCCTGGTGGGATGCCTGTTTGGGAGTCTATCGGCACATTCGGCTGAAGTGTTAACGCTTGCCGCATCCGGCGAGGGTATAGAAGTTGTTCGTGCGCGGGGCGTCGAAGCGGGAATAGCCCCGGTGCCGGCAGCCGTTGGGATTCTGACAGCAGACGGCCAATACCGCCGTTTGGTTCGCGTTAACGGCTCGCTTGCGGTCGGAGCACCAACATCCCTGTCCACCCCCGACCCTGTCCGACCTGAAGCGATCCTGCTGGATGGGGAAATCACTCGCGGGACGGCAGATATCACCCGCGCATGGTTAAGCGCGCCGACGGAACGTTATCGTCATGGTGTTCTGGGAGACGCTGTTGAAGCTGGTGCGCTGTTGCTGGAACGGGCCGATGGCCGGCGGTTTAGATATGTGCTCGATGCCGGTTCTGTTTTTGAGGATCGACGTGTTCGATTGATTGATCTGGATCAGGATGGGCGCGACGAAGCGATTGTCGTTCAATTCTATCTCGATGAAGGCGCGGCCCTGGCGGTGTTTGCGATGGGTCGCGATGGGGTGACGTTCATCTCTCAAGTCCCGGCGATCGGTCGTGCGAACCGGCGGCTAAACCCGGTTGGTGCAGGGGATTTCGACGGCGATGGGGTAGTCGAAATCGCCTATGTCGAGACGCCGCATATTGGTGGCGCGCTGCGGCTTTTTGAATATCGGGATTGCCGGTTGCATGAAGACCATGCGGCGCGGGGCTTCTCCAACCACGCGATCGGGAGCCGGGTTCAGGACCAGTCCACGATCCATGACTGGACCGGAGACGGGGTGCCTGACATGGCCGTGCCCGATGCCCGATGCCCGGCGTCGGGGGCTGCGGTTCGTAACCTTTGCGCGCGGGACGTTTCATGAATTTGATCAGGTATCTCACGATCAGGCGATCGTCACCGCCATTTACCCCGCGCTCCTCGATGACAGTGGGCAAGTGTTTGCCGTTTATGGTCTGGCGGACGGTACGTTGGTCGCCGTGCGACCTGGGAACGGCAACTAGTATTTCCCTAAGTGTTTGAAAAACAACAATTAGGCGATCTACACGAATTTTGAGCCAACATCCTGGCCATCGCAAGAATCGGAGCACATCTGGCACAACATTGCTGATGTCTTACAAACCGTTTAAACCCCGCGCGTCATGACAGATTCAAGTGAAAACAAGGCTCTGCTTCCTGCTGGGTTGCATGATCTCCTGCCGCCCCGCGCGGCACAGGAATCTGCGACTATTGCCGGGATCATGGATGTCTTCAATTCGTGCGGCTATGAGCAGGTAAAACCCCCGCTGGTCGAGTTCGAATCGACCTTGGTCGGCAACGGCGCCAATGGCGGCGGCAGTCTCGCCGGCCAGATGTTCCGCATGATGGATCCCGCGAGTCAGCGGATGATGGCTGTCCGCGCCGATATCACGTTGCAGGTGGCGCGGATTGCGGGCACACGGATGGTCGACGTGCCGCGGCCGGTCCGCCTTTCCTATGCGGGCCAAATACTTCGTGTGCGCGGCAATCAGTTGCGCCCGGAGCGGCAGTTCGCACAAGTCGGTGTTGAATTAATCGGCCTCGATGACGTTGCCGCAGATGTGGAGGTCATCATTCTTGCCGCCGAGGGTCTGCGCGCGGCGGGAATAAGCGAGCCCACGATCGATATCAATTCGCCGGCTCTGGTCGCAAACATCCTCTCAGGCATCGATCTGGATGACAGCGCGGTTTCCGATCTCCGGGAATCTCTGGACCGCAAGGATGCGGGTGCAACCGAAGAGATTCTGCGCGCGCAGGGTGTGTTGCTGTCCGATAGTGGAAAAGCGCTATGTGCTTTGATCCGGACGGTGGGCCCGGCCGATCAGGTGATCAAAGAACTGAAATCAATCGATCTGCCGGATGGTGCCAGGGCAGAAGTCCAGCGCCTGACGGATGTGGTGCTGGGTGTCAGCACGGCGTCGCCGGATCTATCGCTCGCGCTCGATCCTGTTGAGTATCGTGGGTTCGAGTACCAGACCGGGGTGAGCTTTACGGTGTTTGCCGAAGGTGTTCGTGGTGAGCTCGCACGGGGCGGGCGATACATCACCGAATCCGGTGAGGCGGCCACCGGCGTGTCTTTATATATGGATACAATCCTCCGCGCTCTGCCGGAGGCAACGCCTGTTTCACGGTTGTACCTGCCCACGGGCACGGCATTTTCCGTCGGACAAGCGCAGCGTGCGGATGGCTGGATCACGGTCGCTGCGCTCGGGGACGTGCAAAACGCTGCAGCAGAGGCCAGGCGCCTGGGATGCAGCCATATTCTGATCAATGACAAGCCTGTTGCCGTCGACGGCACGGACAGCTGAGGAACGAATTTTATGGCAAATGTCGCGGTTGTCGGCTCGCAATGGGGTGACGAGGGCAAGGGTAAGATTGTCGATTGGCTGTCTGAGCGTGCTGACGTCATTGTTAGGTTCCAGGGCGGGCACAATGCCGGCCATACGCTGGTCATTGGTGACAAGACCTACAAGCTGAGCCTGCTGCCCTCCGGGGTCGTCCGGCCGGGAAAGATCAGCATCATTGGTAATGGTGTCGTGATTGATCCCTGGGCGTTGCTCAGCGAAATCGAAAAGATTTCTGCAATGGGTGTGGAGATCGGGCCTGATACGCTCAAAATCGCGGATAATGCGAGCCTGATCCTGCCCTTGCATCCTTACCTGGATGGCGCGATCGAAGCGGCACGTGGCGCGGACAAGATTGGCACCACCGGCCGGGGTATTGGTCCGGCTTATGAAGATAAAGTAGGCCGCCGGGCCATCCGCGTTTGCGATCTGGCGGATCCCGAAATGTTGGACCAGCGCGTCGATCAGCTGCTTTTCCACCACAACGCCCTCCTGCGTGGCCTTGGCGCCGATGAAGTGAACAAAGCCGAGTTGATGTCAGGCCTCGAAGAAATCTCCGAGCGCCTGTTGTCCTACGCCGCGCCAGTTTGGGAATGGCTTGACGAGGCCCGTCGTGACGGCAAACGAATCCTGTTTGAAGGCGCCCAGGGTGCCATGCTGGATGTGGATCATGGCACTTATCCCTTTGTCACCTCGTCGAATACGGTGGCCGGTCAGGCCGCGGCGGGTGCAGGGGTCGCGCCCGGGACAATCGGTTATGTGCTTGGAATCACCAAGGCCTACACCACGCGGGTGGGCAGCGGACCATTCCCGACCGAGGACACCGGCGATGTCGGCACGCTTCTGGGCGAACGTGGCCATGAATTTGGAACCGTGACTGGGCGCAAGCGTCGCTGTGGCTGGTTCGACGCGGTGATGGTGCGTCAGGCCATTCGGACCGGCGGCATTGATGGTATCGCGCTGACCAAGCTTGATGTTCTTGATGGCATGGACGAGCTGAAAGTCTGTGTTGGCTACAAACTGGGCGATAGTGAAATCACCCGGTTCCCGGCGGGTATCCGCGATCAGGCCACGGTCGAGCCGATCTATGAAACGATGGACGGATGGCAGGACAGTACGGCTGGTGCGCGAAGCTGGGCAGAATTGCCGGCAACCGCCATCAAGTATGTCCGTCGGATCGAGGAGCTGATTGGCGCGCCTGTGGCGTTGCTTTCGACCAGCCCTGAACGTCTCGACACCATTCTGGTGCGCGACCCATTTGCTGACTGAGCGGCGTTTTGCGCCTCTGGCGCGTTAACCATCCGTTACACCCTCCTGCGTAAATTGCCCCTTGTGTGGCGGATACTCTGTGTCTGCCATCTGTTTTGGGCGATCGACGATGAGCGAAGCCACGGTTGAAAGCGCGTTTTCAGAGCCGGAGAACCAGGTGTCCTCCGAAAGCGAAACTACGCCTGCCAGACCGGGCAACGAAATCATTCTGGCGAGCCGGCATGTCATCCAGCCCGATGTGATCTTGCCGCATCTGAATACCCATTCTGCAAAAGCCTATGCGGCGATCGACACGGAAGACTTCTCCAACGCCCTTTATGCTTTGGTGCTCGATCAGACGATCCCTGCGCGCCTGCCGGCGATTGTGAACTCCAAGAACGTGGTGCATGACGCGTTGATCAGACCGGTGCGGTGGGGTCGCGTTGCCTGGGGGAATACCGGGCGTGAGGAAATTGTCATTGTCCTCCCACCGCCGTCTGGGCCGCCGCTGTTTCCTAGCATGGAAGCGACAGTGCAGCCCTGGCTCGTGCGGGAAATAAAGCGCGATTTCCTGACCCCGATTCTCGACCTACTCAAGCGCATGCATGACGAACGGGTGTCCCATCGCAATCTGCGGCCGACCAATCTGTTTCGAAAACAAGATGATGGAACGGTCCAGTCGGGTCAGATATACAGCGCGCCGCCGGGCTTTGAGCTGGCCATGAACCGCCACGCGCGGCTCGATACCGAGATTTACCGAATCAAGACCGACGCCAAATCCGCCCGGCAGCAGGCCAACCGACTGGGTCAAGAGTTTGCCGCGAATATCGCGAGCGTGTTCGGGCCCCTGGTTCTCGGTGCTCTTGTCGTCATGCAGCTGAGTTGATGTGACGGCAAAATCGAAACAGGCCGCAAGGCCAAACAAGAAAAAATCCGGCGGCAGCAGCTACATACCGATGATCCTTGGGCTTTTCCTGGTGAGCCTCATCGTATTTGCCGCGCCGGCTTTCGTGTTGTTCCTGATCGGGATGGTGCCTGCCTGGGTGGCCGCCATTGTCGACCGTGAACGGGGCCGTAACGCGACTACCGCGGTGACGGCGACCAAGCTGGCCGGGGTTGCTCCCTTCGTGGTGGAGTTACTGATTAAAGGGCCGACAATGGTGCGCGCCATGAGCATGGCGAGCGACATTTTCATCCTCGCCACGATTTATGGCGCAGCGGCAATCGGATGGGTTCTGGTGTTGGGGATGCCCAAAGTTGCTGCGGTCTATATCGCCGTCACGAACGAAGCGCGGGTTCAGGCCATGCTGCGTGAACAGAAACGGCTGGTCGAGGAATGGGGTGCCGAAATCATCAACACTCCACCTGTGGCCGGTACCAAGAAGAAAAGCGCGGCCCGGGCCGCCTAAGTCAGGCAGCCGCGACTTGCTGTTCGATGGCTAGGTTTTTCATCGCCTTCTGCAGCTTCTCGAACGCCCGGACCTCAATTTGGCGGACACGCTCGCGGCTGATGCCGTATTCCTGTGAAAGGCCCTCCAGGGTCACCGGATTCTCACGCAGACGGCGTTCGGTCAGGATATGGCGCTCCCGTTCGTTGAGGGCCTCCATCGCCTGGTTCAGAAGTCCTCGGCGATTTTCGAGTTCGTCCCGTTCGACGAGTTCGATTTCCTGAGATTCTGTCTCGTCCACGAGCCAGTCCATCCACTCACTGTCGCCGTCCCCATCTTTGCGGAGGGGTGCGTTCAGGGAGCCGTCTGGTCCGGCGAGGCGCCTATTCATTTGCACCACGTCGTTTTCGGAAACTTTCAATTCTTTGGCGATGAACTCCACCTGTTCGGGCGGGAGATCTCCCTCATCGAAGGCTTTCAACTGCCCCTTCATGCGTCGCAGGTTGAAGAACAGCTTTTTTTGCGCCGCGGTCGTGCCCATTTTGACCAGGCTCCAGGAGTGCAAAATGTATTCCTGGATCGACGCCCGGATCCACCACATGGCGTAAGTCGACAGGCGAAAACCTTTATCCGCATCGAATTTCTTCACTGCCTGCATCAGGCCGACATTGCCTTCGGAAATCAGTTCGGTGACGGGCAGGCCGTAGCCGCGATAGCCCATCGCGATCTTGGCAACGAGGCGGAGATGGCTTGTGACCATCTTGTGCGCGGCCTCGACATCGCCGTGTTCATCCCAGCGTTTCGCCAGCATGAATTCTTCGGCATGGGGCAACATCGGGAATTTGCGAATATCCTGCAGGTAGCGCGACAGGTTGCCTTCAGGGGTCAGCGAGGGAAGCAGGGATGCGGCCATTTTGAAATCCTTCTGCCACTCCGAGGTCCGGGATGGCTCAACGTTCGAGAGGGGACGTCGTCAACGTACCCATCAAATATGGCGTTTGTTTGCCGATCTTCAATGTCTTAGAGAGATTCTAAGAAAACCTTAAGATTTTCCATGTCGTCGGGAAGTTTTGTTTCAAAATCAACGGCTTGGCCCGTATGTGGGTGTTGGAATCCCAACTGAAAGGCGTGAAGGGCCTGGCGGGGGAATCCGGATAAAATGCCGGAATCAGCTGTTTGCACGTCTTTTGGCAGCGTCCGGCGGCTTCCCGCGCGGCCATAAGTCGGGTCGCCGATGATCGGATGTTTGCGATGAGTCATATGAACCCGGATCTGGTGGGTGCGCCCGGTTTCGAGTTTGCACTCGATCAGGCTCGCCAGATTGTCACCGTAATTTCGCAGGGAGCGGTAATGGGTGACGGCGTGGCGGCCACCCCTTGTGATCACCGCCATTTTCTTCCGGTTCTTCGGGTGCCGTCCGATATCCCCCTCGATCCTGTCATGGGGGGGCATGGGACGGCCCCAGACGAGGGCGCGATAGGCGCGGTTCACAGTGCGGGCGGAGAACTGGCCGACCAGAGAGGCGTGAGTTTCCGCCGTCTTGGCTGCGACCATCACGCCGCTGGTCTCCTTGTCGAGCCGGTGGACGATGCCCGGGCGGCGGACCCCGCCAATCCCCGTGAACTCATCACCGCAATGGCCGATCAGCGCGTTCACCAGGGTCTTGTCCGGATTGCCCGGCGCCGGGTGGACCACCATGTCGGCGGGCTTGTCGATCACGATCAGATGGGCGTCTTCGAACAGAATATGGAGGGGAATGTCCTGGCCGATCGGGGTCGGGTCGATCGCCGCCGGGGGCGCTACCTCCAGTTCATCACCCCGGGTGACCTTGAGCGCGGGCTGGCGGCAGACTTCATCGTTGCGGCGCACATGGCCTTCCTCGATGAGGTTCTTGAGCCGCGAGCGCGACAGGTCTTCGAGCGCCTCGGCGAGCACCCGGTCGAGGCGTTGCCCGGCCTGGGCGGCTGTAACCGAAACAGTTTCGACCTTCGGATTGTCTTTTTGCGTCAAAATTCTAGACTGCCGGTCGGTTTCGGGAGGGGATCATGAGTTCAGGCGCGTTACGTGGTTTGGTTATTGGACTGGGCATTCTCATACTGCTCGCATTTGCAGCTGTGGTCGTCGGCATCATCGGCTCGTCGGACCTCGACAGCAACGGCGAGATCGAAAAAGAATTACGCGATCTGAGCCTGGGCCTGCCTGCCGAATGCACGATCCAGAGCGCCCAGAGCAGTGGCGATCGGCTGACGATCGTGACACAGGGCCCAGCCGGGTCGCAGGAACGCTGTAGCCGGGTCTTTGTTGTTGATACGCTCAGTGGGGATATTCTGGCCGAAGTCCGGCCATGAGTGAACCCTCTGGCCTGCCCGCCAACTTCGCGAGCGACAATGTTGCCGGTGCCTTGCCCGAAGTGGTTGCAGCCCTGAACGAGGCGGCGTCAGGGGATGCCATGCCTTATGGCGCGGATCCCTGGACCGACCGGGTCACCGCTCGCTTGCGGGATATCTTCGAAACCGATCTCTGGGCTTTCCCGGTGGCCACCGGCACCGCGGCCAACGCGCTGGCCCTCTCTGCGATCTGTCCGCCGTTTGGCACCGTGTTCTGCCACCCGCAAAGCCACGTCAACACGGATGAATGCGGCGCGCCGGAATTCTTTACCGGCGGGGCGAAGCTGACCCTGGTTGACGGCCCGGACGCCAAGCTCGACCCGCGCGCCTTGACCGAGGCCCTGGCCCAGGCACGGCCCCACGGGGTGCACAACATGCCCCCCGCCGCGATTACGATCACCCAGGAAACCGAGGCCGGGGCGGTCTACACGGCCAGCGAGATCGATGTCATCGCCGACATTGCCCGCGAACATGACCTCGCTTTTCATATGGATGGCGCCCGGTTCTCCAACGCCCTGGCTGCGCTGGACTGCAGCGCCGCAGAGGCCACATGGCGACGGGGAATAGATGTGCTGTCCTTCGGGGCCACTAAGGGCGGCGCGATGGCCGCCGAAGCGGTGATTTTCTTTCGCGAAGAGCTGGCCACGGCGTTCGGCGAGCGCCGCAAGCGTGGCGGGCATCTGCTTTCCAAAATGCGGTTCGTCTCCGCACAGCTCGAGGGCTATCTGCGTGAAGATGTCTGGTTGCGGGCCGCGCGTAATGCCAATGCGGGCGCCGCGCGCCTGGCCGCTGGACTGACCGCGATCACAGGCGTGGAGCTGGTGCGCCCGGTCGACGCCAATATCGTCTTTGCCAAATTTCCCGTGGCACTCCTCGACACCCTTGAACGCGCCGGGTTCGGATTCTACCGGGTGGGGACCGATGGCACGATCCGCCTGGTGGTGGCGTGGAGTATGAGCGAGGCCGGGATCGACGGATTTCTCGATGCGGTACGCGCAGAAATCACCGAGGCGGGTTGAAATCCCGTCCGGGTTCGGTTATGTCGTCGACCCTGTTCTGCCGTGCCACGATGTCCCCTTCGTCTAGTGGCCTAGGACGCTGGCCTCTCACGCCGGAAACAGGGGTTCGACTCCCCTAGGGGATACCAAATTTTTTTTGCATATAAGTGCGTTTGTTTTCAATGTCTTGGTGTTATTAACACTGGGTCATTTGGCGTTATTTCAGGATTTTGTGTGACAAAATGTGTGACACTTCTGGACGCCCTTGCCCCCCCCCTAAACCTTCACTGCTCATTCTTAATATTCCGTTCCCATGCCGGGGGAGGTTCAGGATTGTGCCAAAGAGGTTATCTGCCCTCTCACGCA
>MEHZ011469549.1_pt1 | contig 46842 bp, 51 predicted proteins | sample 897221 | NCBI WGS metagenome assembly MEHZ01 (sample SAMN05514161, study PRJNA337945) | marine metagenome | isolation source: marine surface water | place: Arctic Ocean | collected 2007-12-13 | reverse complement strand
CTGTTGTTAGCATGTTACTAATCGCTTTTTTGATGTTTTTTTTGTTTAAAGGTTTAGCAAAATCATATTCAGTAAATAGCAGATTGCCAGAAGGTGTTGGGCGGTTTTTTGAGCCAATTGTACTTTATATAAGAGACGACATTGCTCGACCGAATATTGGAGAAAAAAAATACAGAAATTATATGGGATTTCTTTTAACAGTATTCTTTTTCATTTGGTTTTTAAACATGTTGGGGCTTACTCCATTAGGAGTTAACGTTACAGGAAATATTGCAGTAACTTTTGGATTATCAATGCTCACATTTTTGATTACAAATTTAACAGGAACGAAGGATTATTGGTTACATATTTTTGATCCTTTAGGGGCATCAATGAAGTGGTACGCTAAAATACCTTTATATATTATTTTGATACCCATTGAAGTTTTGGGAATCTTTATCAAACCCTTTTCATTATTAATTCGTCTTTATGCTAACATGCAAGCGGGCCATATTGTTTTGATGAGCTTAATAGGTTTGATGTTTATTTTTAAAAGTTGGTTGGGAAGTCCTTTATCTTTTGGATTGGCTTTCGCAATCTCGATTATTGAATTGTTAGTGGCTTTGTTGCAAGCCTATATTTTCACGATGCTTTCTGCTCTTTACTTTGGTTTTGCCGCTGAAGAACATTAACATCATTAACCCAAACACAGTAATGTGTCATAAAAAGAGTGTTTAATTTAAAATTATAATTATGGAAATTCCAGTAATGGTAGGAGCCGGATTAGTAGTAATCGGTGTAGGTATGGGTATCGGTAGAATCGGCGGTTCTGCTATGGAAGCGATTGGTCGTCAGCCAGATGCTTACGGTAAAATTCAAACAGCAATGTTGATTGCTGCTGCCCTAGTTGAGGGAATTGGTTTTGCTGCGCTTTTTGCAGTTTAACAAGTATTGCCTTTTAAGGCCTTTTTAACTTAATGTTTTAAACGATGGAAAAATTAATCGGTGAATTTTCATTAGGCCTGTTCTTTTGGCAGTCCCTAATTTTTATAGGCTTGTTTCTTTTGCTTAAAAAATTTGCTTGGACCCCTATTTTAGATGCAGTAAATGAGCGCGAAACTATAATTAAAGATGCGCTCGCTTCTGCTGAAGCTGCACGAAATGAAATGGAGAGCTTACAATCAGATAATAAACGTATTTTGAAAGAAGCTCGAGCGGAAAAAGAAGCCCTTCTCAAAGAAGCGCGTGCCACACGCTCTGAATTGATTAATATGGCCAAAGAAGAAGCAAAAGTAGAGGCTCAAAAAATCTTGGAGCAAGCTCAAAAAGTCATTCAAAACGAAAAGCAAGCAGCTCTAAATGAATTAAGAGATCAAGTAGGTTCAATTGCAATGGACATTGCTGGAAAAGTACTTCATAAAGAGTTGGAAAGTAACGAAAAGCAATTGCAACTGGTTGAACAATTGCTTAAAGAGATCAATTTAAAGTAAAATGAGAGGAACGCGAGCCGCATTTCGTTATGCCAAAGCTACTTTAGCTTATGCCCATGAGGCTAAAGTCTCTGAGGTCGTTGCTAAAGATATGTTTGCTTTAACTGGATTAATGCAAGAAAACAATGAATTGCAAACAGTATTAGAAAACCCGATTCTTTCAGCGCCAAAAAAGGAGGCTGTCCTGAAGACTTTATTTTCTGGCGCTTGTCCTCAAACTTTGCGATTATTCAAACTTTTGACTGAAAATAATCGCCTTGCACTTTTAGCCGCTATTTCTGAACAGTATCTTAGTCTTTATTCTCAAACAAAAGGAGAAATTCAGGCTCTAGTTACAACTGCTGTTCCAATTTCTCCTAGTTTAGAAAGCCTTGTTTTAGAAAAAGCAAAGGGGCTAACAAAGGATAAAGTTCAGCTTGAAAATAAAGTTGACCCGGTAATCATAGGAGGGTTTATTTTACAAATTGGAGATATTCAATATGATGCTAGTGTTTTGCATCAGTTGAAAGCCCTTAAAACAACATTAACAAAAATAAATACGCTCTAAATATAAACGATCATGGCAGATATAAATCCCGCTGAAGTTTCAGCAATTATAAGAAAACAATTATCAGGCTTTAGCTCGACTTCCTCTTTAGATGAAGTGGGCACAGTACTTGAAGTGGGCGATGGTATTGCACGTGTATTTGGCCTTTCAAACGCACAGTATGGTGAATTAGTTGCCTTTGACAATGGCCTTGAGGGCATGGTTCTTAACTTAGAAGAAGATCACGTAGGGGTGGTTTTATTAGGACCTTCCAAAGGAGTAAAAGAAGGAGATACCGTTAAAAGAACACAACGAATTGCATCTATTAAGGTGGGGGAAGGTATTGTAGGTCGTGTTGTAAATACGCTAGGAAAAACGATTGACGGAAAGGGCGTCTTAGAGGGAGAGCTTTTTGAAATGCCATTAGAGCGAAAAGCACCTGGAGTAATTTTCCGTCAGCCTGTAAATGAACCTTTACAAACAGGGATTAAAGCCATTGATGCCATGATTCCTGTTGGTCGCGGACAGAGAGAATTAGTAATTGGTGATCGTCAAACTGGAAAAACAACCGTTTGTATTGACGCTATCTTAAATCAAAAAGAATTTTATGATGCCGGAGAGCCTGTTTATTGTATCTATGTCGCCATTGGCCAAAAGGCATCTACTGTTGCAGGTATTGCTAAAACATTAGAAGAGAAAGGAGCTTTGGCTTATACTACTATTGTAGCTGCCAACGCTTCTGACCCTGCACCTATGCAAGTTTATGCGCCTTTTGCTGGAGCTGCCATTGGAGAATATTTTAGAGACACAGGGAGACCCGCTCTTATTATTTATGATGACTTATCTAAGCAAGCTGTTGCCTATCGAGAGGTCTCTCTATTATTACGTCGTCCTCCTGGACGTGAGGCTTATCCTGGGGACGTATTCTACTTACACTCTCGCTTATTAGAGCGTGCCGCAAAAGTTATTGCAGACGACAATATCGCCAAAGAAATGAATGATCTACCAGCGTCTTTAAAGAAGAAAGTTAAAGGAGGAGGTTCGTTAACAGCACTCCCAATCATTGAAACTCAGGCCGGAGACGTTTCTGCCTATATTCCAACAAACGTAATTTCAATTACCGATGGGCAAATATTTTTAGAGTCTGACCTTTTTAACTCTGGAGTACGCCCTGCAATCAATGTAGGAATTTCGGTCTCTCGTGTTGGAGGTTCAGCTCAGATTAAATCTATGAAAAAAGTTTCAGGGACATTAAAATTAGACCAAGCACAGTTCCGTGAATTGGAAGCCTTTGCAAAATTTGGTTCGGATTTGGATGCTGCAACTTTAAATGTAATTGAAAAAGGAAAACGTAATGTTGAAATTTTAAAACAAGCACAAAATGATCCATTTACTGTTGAAAATCAAACTGCAATTATTTATGCAGGATCTAAAAATTTGTTACGTAACGTTCCTGTAAATAAAGTAAAAGATTTTGAAAGACTTTATTTGAATGAATTAAATGCCAAACACCGTCCAGCACTAGACTTAATTAAATCTGGAAAATTAACTGATGAAGTTTTGGACACTTTAAATGCTGTAGCTAAAAGTATCTCATCTCAATTCGAATAACCAAAAATGGCAAACTTAAAAGAAATACGGAATAGAATTGCATCGGTCTCTTCGACCATGCAGATCACTTCTGCGATGAAAATGGTTTCTGCGGCCAAGCTAAAAAAAGCTCAAGACGCTATTACCGCAATGCGTCCGTATTCAGATAAGTTAACTGAGTTAATCCAAAATTTGAGTGGGTCTTTAGGTGGTGATAGACCGAATCCTTTCACACAAGTTAGGCCTGTAAAAAAAGTATTGCTTGTAGCCGTTAGCTCAAACCGTGGCCTTTGTGGAGGGTTTAATTCCAATATAATAAAGGCCGTTAATCAATATGTTATATCAAACAGGAGCTTCGATGTTAACTTATTAACCTTAGGGAAAAAAGGGAATGATATTTTGTCTAAAAAACATAAAATTGCAAAAAATAATAATGACATTTATAATGATTTGACTTTCGCTAATTCAAGTGAAATTGCACAATCTTTCATGGATGCCTTTGCCAACAAAGAGTATGATAAAGTTATAGTAATTTATAATAGCTTTAAAAATGCCGCCACTCAGTTGGTTCTTAAAGAAACGATTTTACCAATTGAAGCAGAATCAGCTGAAAACAATACAGGGGCTGGGGATTATCTTTTTGAACCTTCTAAAGAAGGGATTATTAGTGAATTATTACCAAAGAGCATTAAGATGCAGCTTTATAAGGCTTTACGTGATTCTTTTGCGAGTGAACATGGAGCTCGAATGACAGCGATGCACAAGGCAACAGACAATGCAACTGAATTGAGAGATCAATTGAAATTGACTTACAATAAAGCTCGTCAAGCATCGATTACAAATGAGATTTTAGAAATTGTAGGGGGAGCAGAAGCACTTAATAATTAGAATTTATTTTTTATCTCATGGGCTGTATTGCTTTCCAAAAACTAAAAGATTACCCCAATTTTTTTTACTTTGAACATTTGCTGATTTCATAAATATTTAAATGACGTCTACTTTTTTGTCATTAATTAGAGTAGAGACACTTTCTCCATTAATAACTTTTCTTAAAATCAAAAAAAAGATATAATATATTTTATATTTAACGGTCTTGGTTGAAAATTAAAGTAAAGAATTTTGTGTTAAGCTGAATACATAGCTATGATTTTATTATTTTTAAATTTCTTAAAAGATTAATGATGATTAAGGTTTCCATTCAAAATGACAGCCCCTTTGAGCTTCCTTTATATGCAACAAAGGCTTCTGCGGGATTAGATTTGAAAGCTGTATTAGAAGCACCCGTTACACTTAAACCCCTCGAGCGCAAAGTCTTTGGCACTGGATTAAAGATTGCCCTGCCTGATGGATTTGAGGCACAAGTGAGGCCAAGAAGTGGATTAGCGGCAAAGCATGGAATATCTGTACTTAATACTCCAGGGACTATAGATGCTGATTATAGAGGGGAAATAGGAGTAATATTAGTTAATCTATCCAAAGAAGACTATACGATTCATGGTGGAGACAGAGTTGCACAATTGGTTTTAGCTCGTTATGAGCAAATTGATTGGAAAATTTCAGAAACCCTTTCTAAAACGGAAAGAGGTGATGGAGGTTTTGGAAGTACTGGGAAACAATAATCACTTATGAAAATAATAGTTCCCATGGCAGGAAGAGGCTCTAGATTGCGACCTCACAGTTTAACAACACCTAAGCCACTCATATCAGTTGCTGGATCCCCTATTGTTAATCAATTGGTTTACGAAATTGCCAAAGTGGTTACAGAGCCCATTACGGATATAGGATTTGTTTTGGGAGATCCCACTTATTTTGATGAAGCAGTTGAAGATTCATTAAAATCACTTGCGACTGAATTGGGCGCTACCCCTCATATTTTCAGACAATTAGAACCTCTAGGAACAGGTCATGCTATAATGTGTGCAGCGTCAATTTTAAAAGGGCCTACAGTCATAGCATATGCTGACACTTTAATCAGAGCAGACCTATCACTAGATCCTTTAGCTGATGCAGTTATATGGGTTAAAAAAGTTAAAAACCCAGAAGCCTTTGGAGTTGTCAAATTAAATTCTGAAAACAGTATTATTAATTTGGTAGAAAAACCAAAAGAATTTATTTCAGATTTAGCTGTGATTGGAATCTATTATTTCAAAGAAAGCGAGGTTTTAAAAGCGGCTCTGGAAGAGGTGCTAAAAAAAGTGAAAAAACCCGGCGAGGAGTATCAAATTAATGAAGGAATATTGACTATGATGCAGAGAGGAAAAACCTTTAAGGCAGGGGAAGTTGAAGCTTGGATGGATTGTGGAAACCCTGAGGTAACGCTTCAAACTAATGCCAAAATGCTTCAGTTTAAGTTGAATGAAGGAGAAGAGTTAGTCGATCCATTGGCAGAAATTATAAACAGCACTATTATCCCCCCTTGCTTTATTGGGCGAGGAGCTCAAATTATTAACAGTACCGTGGGCCCAGAAGTCTCAATAGGTGAAGGCACAAAAATTAAAAATTGTGAAATAAAAAACGCTTTGATCCAAAAGAACAGTAATTTGATTAATATAAAAAGTGATAAAGCAATGATTGGAAATCATGTGTATTATAAAGGAAACCCTAACTTTGTTAGTCTAGGGGATTATTCAGAAATGTATTAAACATGATACAGAAGTTTCAACATCTCGGTTTTTTAGTGGGCATAATACTTTTCTTTAGCACATGTAAGTCGGTAGCTGTTTTACCCACAAAAAGGCCTATTAAAAATGTTGATATCACGGCATTGGTTTTTAAAATCAAATCAAATTATCCAAGAGTAAAACGACTTAGCTCTCGAATTCGTGCAACTTATGACGATGGAAAAAGAACTCAGCAGATTATTGCACAACTTCGAATGGATTTCAAAAAAAAAATATGGATAAGCGCGAATATGATCGTTCCTATTGCAAAACTTATGATTACTCCGGAGGAAGTTTCATTTTATGAAAAATTTCAAAAAAATTATTTTAAAGGAAACTTCGACCTTTTAAATGCGCCTTTAAACACTAATTTTAGTTATTCTGACATTGAAAACTTATTGTTGGGTAAACCTTTTTTAGATCCAGCAGAGGGGCGATGGAAACAAATCTCAAATCCACAATATTATATTTTACTTCCCCAAGGCAAGCGCTCGGGAATAACACCCACGTTATTTTTTGATCCAACTGATTTTATTTTAAAAGAGCAACGCTTGATTCTCCCTAGCTCATCAAACACACTTACGATTAAATATCTTAATCATGCCCGTTTAAGCGGCGAATTACTCCCTCAATTAGTTGAGATAAGTCTCTTTGATGGGAAGAATTTATTTCGCCTTAAATTAGAATTTACTCGAGCCGACTTTCCGACGAACCTGAATTTCCCATTTGAAATTCCTGCGGGTTATTCCAAAATAGAATTTTAGTATGCATAAAACATTTTGTTTTATTGTTCTTTTTTGGATTGGAATGTATCCTTTATTGGCCCAAAATACGTCTAAAAGGCAACAAGAATTAGAATCGCAGCGTATAAGGTTAAAGAATGAAATAAAACAAATTAATCAATTACTTTTTACAAATACCAAAACGAGAAAAAACGCCCTTAACCAAGCTGAAGACATACAAGTGAAGCTTAACGTTCGAAATGAATTGATCAAAGTGACCAATGAACAAGTCAATATTCTTACAAGAAGAATCAACTTAAATCAACGTAATATTGGAATTCAACGAAAAGAATTAGAGCTTTTAAAAGAAGATTATGCCAGTATGATTCAAAAGTCATACGCTAGTAAATCTCTCAAAAATAGGTTGATGTTTTTGTTTTCATCGAAAAATTTTTTCCAAGCATACAAACGAATTCAATATCTGAAACAATATGCTAGTTATAGAAGAAAACAAGGACTCGCAATTGAAAAAAAAACACTGTTGCTTCAGCAACTCAATCAAACGCTTATTAATGAAAAAACTAAGAAAGGACTCTTAATTGACGAAAACAGGGATGTTAAAGGCAAATTGGCCAATGACAGGAAGGATCAAGAAATTCTAATTAAAAGGTTAAAACGAAAAGAAAGAAATCTTATAACTCAAATATTAAAAAAGCAAAAGCAAACCAAAGAGATTGATCAAGAAATTAGTCGTTTAATAAGAGAGGCTATTGAAGCTTCAAATAAAGCCCTTGGAAAGAAAGGAAACAAATCGTTTGAACTGACTCCAGAAGCAAAATTAATAGCAGCGAATTTTTCTGCGAATAAAGGACGCCTTCCGTGGCCTCTTGAAAAAGGCGTTGTGATTCAAAGATTTGGAAGACAGCCCCACCCCGTTGTAAAAACTACAATTATTCAAAGCAATGGAGTTACTTTTGCAACAGAACCAAAAGCTCAAGTGCGAACTATTTTTAAAGGTGAAGTAATGTCCGTTGTATTAATCAAAGGAAGCAATCCCTCCGTTTTAATTCGTCATGGTAATTATATATCAGTTTATAAAAACCTTGGCAAATTATATGTAAAAAAGGGGGATAAAGTGAAAGCAAAAGAGATAATAGGAGAAGTATTTACAAACAAAAAAACAGGTAAAACTGAATTACAATTCAGTATTTTTAACAACGTTAAAGTTCTCAACCCAAAAGGATGGATTTACCAGATGTAAACTACCTTTCATCTAGATACCACGCCTCTTCTTTCAGCGTGTATTTAATATAATATAGTAAGTTTATGGCCTCTTTTTTGGAAGAAAATTTTCCATATGCAGCCCGGAATAGCCCTTCAGAACTAGATTGAGCGAGTTCTGCCGCGAAGCCTTCTTCTTTGAGGGCTTTAATTTTTCTTTTAGCATTTTCAATGGAACGAAAAGATCCAGCAACGATGCTGTAAAAATTTTGGTCTAATATCACTTCACTTAGGATAGGGTCTGAAGTAATTGAAGCCTCAATTTTAGAGAGAGTTCCTAAATCAAAGGTAGCTTCTTGTACATTTCTTTCTATTTGTTGTTGCGCTTCTTCTTGAGCAGCAAGACGTTTTTCAGTTACATATTGATCCCCGAAATAATAGAAAGATGCAAATAAAGCAATTCCAATGATTCCAATTGCTGCATATCGCAATAATTGAGATTTCTTTTCTTTTTCAGGAGTAAACATTAAATCATCATTACTATTTTCCATGAGTGAAACAATTTTAGGTTGGATGGGTATTTTATAATTGGATTTTCTATTAAAAAAAGTCAAGCCGAAAGAGGAAGTCTCAAAATTTACTTTACCCCAAGGAATAAAGGTTATATTTTTATTAAGATTTAAGTGAATTTCACCCACTCCAGGGTAATGAAGCGTTTGAGTTTTAAGCCTTTTTTTCCAGTTCCTTACCTCTTTTTGAATGAGCCTCAGCGCATGCTCGTAGGAAAGCATTTCTTTTTGGGCTACGAAGTGAGCTAGAATTCCGTCATTGGTTGTAAGTAGTTGATTAAAAGTAACTTCTTTACTTGGCGGATAAAATTCACCAAAACCAGTAACTTTTGCTGCTAGAGGCCGAGTTAAGAAAGCCCCAAAATCAGGAATTGTTACACATTCGTATTTATAAAGTAGCTCCTGTATGTATTGCGTTAAATGCATGAAATCAAAAATAGTAAAATAATATTACACACCTATTTTCAAAAGAAAGAAAGATATATTTAACTCATTTTGTTTTTACTTTAAGATGAAAAGCGTCAGGATCAATTACTTTTTTGATAGAAACAAACAGATTGATGTTCATTAAGCCTAAAACATGCTTAATCGATTTAGTAGCCTATTTTATCTCGAACTCTAATTAAAACATTAGAAGCAATCCTTCGAGCTTTTTCAGCCCCCTTAGATAAGGCAAGATGAACTTCTTCAGGATGCTGATGTAAGTAATCAAATTTTCCCCTTTCTTTTTTAAATCGATCTAAAATTATTTCATATAAAAGCTGTTTGGCATAACCAAATCCCATTCCACCTTTTAAATACTTTTCTCTTAGTAATTGAACCGATGAAGGAGATGCAAGTAAAGAATAAATTGCAAAAACATTACATTTTTCAGGATCTTTAGATTCCTCAACAGTGGAACTGTCTGTTTTGATTCCCATGATTTGTTGGCGTAATTTTTTTTCAGGAAGAAAAACATTAATCGTATTATTTTTTGATTTACTCATTTTTTCTCCATCCGTACCAGTAACATATTGACTGACTTCTTGAGTTTTTGCTTGAGGTAATACAAAAGTCTCTCCCATTTGGTGGTTAAAACGAGCAGCAACATCACGAGTAATTTCTATATGTTGAAGTTGGTCTTTACCAACAGGGACAATCTCGGCGTCATAAAGTAAAATATCAGCTGCCATCAACATTGGATAAGAAAATAAGCCCGCATTAATATCAGTCAGCTCCTCCGATTTGTCTTTAAAAGAGTGAGCTAAGGTCAAGCGTTTATAAGGAAAAAAACAATTTAAATACCAGGCTAATTCAGTGACCTCACTAATGTCACTTTGACGGTAAAAATGTGTATTGCTAGAATCTAAGCCACAAGCCAACCAAGAAGCTGCTGTAGCAAAGGTATTATTTCGTAAGGTTTCCCCATTTTTTATTTGTGTTAACGAATGTAAATCTGCGATAAATAAGAATGAATCATCGGAACTTGCATTTGCCATTTCGATGGCTGGAAGAATTGCCCCAAGAAGATTTCCTAGATGAGGTGTTCCAGTTGACTGTACTCCGGTTAAAATACGTGCCATTTATAATTTTTTTATAAAGGTACGTTTCCTAAAATAGGAGCGCAACTCTGATTTATTAATTTTTAAGCCGACCCCATCTTTTTTGAAATGACTTTATTTAGTCTATATAATTAGAAAAAAAGTAAAGATATTTTAAAGGAGTATCTTTGTTTAGTGAAAAAGGCAATACTTGTTATTTGGAGGGCATGGTTTTATATCCTCACGTCAATACCAGTAATCGGCCTATTTGTTCCTTTAACTTTTTTTCTTTTGCTTCCAAATGGATATCGTTATGTGTTTTGGATTGCAAGAAACATATGGGCCCCTTTTGTCTTATTTGGAATGGGCTTTTGGGTCAAAAAAGTAAATACTTTTCCCGAAAAAGAAAAAAGCCTTATGTTGATTGCTAACCATACAAGCCTGATTGATGTAATGGTGATTTTGAGATTGCGCAAAACCCCTTTTGTATTTGTCGGAAAAAAGGAATTGGTAAAGATTCCCATTTTTGGGTTTATATACAAACGTGCTGCAATTATGGTTGATCGCAGTAGTTCAAAAAGCCGTTATGGGGTTTATGGACGGGCACAGCAAGTCATCGCTAAAGGGTATAGCGTTTGTATCTTTCCTGAGACAGAATATATAGACGAATCAATTATTTTAAACCCATTTAAACATGGAGCTTTTAAATTGGCAATAGAACATGAGCTTCCAATATTACCTCTAGCATTTTTAGATTGTAAACGTAAATTTCCATGGCACACATTTCACGGCTTTCCAGGAGATTTACGAGTCAAAGCATTAGAAATCATTCCTACAAAAAATTTAACGCCAATAGACATTCCTATAATTCAAGAGAAAGCCTTTAAAGAAATTAAGACGGCTTTGTTGGATGACCCCAAAAAACATACTGAAAATGCAATCTCATTATGGAAAAAAAGCAAATGATTAAGCGTCAACTTCCTTTAAGGTAGCCATAATTTTTTTCTCTAGCTCATCCATTAACTCAGGATTGTCTTGCAACAAGGCTTTAACTGCATCGCGACCTTGTCCAATTTTAGTATCGCCATAGCTAAACCAAGAACCGCTCTTTTTTATGATTTCGTAGTTAACGCCCAAATCAACAATCTCACCAATTTTAGAGATCCCTTCTCCATACATAATGTCAAATTCAGTTGTTCTAAAGGGAGGAGCAACTTTATTTTTAACGACTTTAACACGAGTTTTATTTCCTAGGACTTCAGATTCCGTATTTTTAATTTGAGTAGATCTACGGATATCCAAGCGAATAGACGCATAAAATTTCAGGGCATTTCCGCCAGTAGTTGTTTCTGGATTTCCAAACATGATTCCAATTTTTTCTCTTAATTGATTGATGAAAAAAACCGTACAATTAGTTTTACTAATAGACCCCGTTAATTTTCTTAGGGCCTGTGACATCAAACGAGCATGGAGACCCATTTTGGAATCCCCCATTTCGCCTTCAATTTCACTTTTAGGAGTTAATGCTGCAACGGAGTCAATTACTACAATATCGATTGCTCCGGAACGGATGAGATTATCTGCAATTTCTAAAGCCTGCTCACCATGATCAGGTTGAGAGATTATAAGCTCCCCCACATCAACACCTAAATTTTCTGCATAATGACGATCAAAAGCATGCTCTGCATCAATAAAAGCTGCGATACCACCTGTTTTTTGACATTCGGCAATGGCATGTAGAGCGAGCGTGGTTTTTCCGGAGGATTCTGGGCCGTAAACTTCGACGACTCTCCCGCGAGGATAACCCCCTACGCCCAAGGCAATGTCCAAACCGATAGAGCCGGAAGAAATCGACTCCACTTCAACGATTGCTTCATCACCTAATTTCATTACAGCACCCTTGCCATATGTTTTATCTAACTTGTCTAGGGTGAGCTGTAGCGCTTTTTGTTTCGCACTTTTTTGATCTGACATAACTTCTTTTTTGCTAATTTACATTTTCTTCTAATTGCTTACAAGTCTGTAATAACTGCATTATTAACAATTTTTTTGTAGGTTTAAACTTTAAATATAATACCCTTATGAAACGATATATTTATCTATTTTTTTTTATTAGTCAAACACTGATTAGTCAAGAGATTCTACCCCTTAGAGATCGTGCGCACATTATTGATGCTATTCAAAAAGACCGCATTCAAAATTTACTTCCAAAGTTAATGCAAGAGCAGAATTTAGATCTTTGGGTACTGATTACGCGAGAATACAATGAAGATCCTGTGGTTAAAACTTTATTGCCCCCAACATGGCTCAATGCACGAAGACGGACAATTTTAGTTTTTTCTAAAACAAAAAATGGAGTTGATGCTGTGGCAATTTCTAGATATAATTTTGGGAATAACATACGTTCTATTTGGAATAAGGAGAAGCAGCCTGATCAGTGGTTGGCACTTTCAGAGTATATTCAAAGTCAAAAACCACAACAAATTGGAATTAATGTTTCTGAGTATTATGGGATTGCGGATGGCTTGGTTAAAACTGATTATGAAGGGATGATGAAAGCCTTACCCAAAGCTTATCAAAATAAAGTAGTTTCTGCGGAGAAATTAGCCGTGCGATGGATTGAAACTAGAACATCTGTTGAAATGATATTATTTAGTCAGTTAGTGGAGATCACTCATAATATTATTTCAAAAGCCTTTTCAGCTAAAGTAATTACACCTGGGGCTACAACAACTGAAGATGTGGTTTGGTGGTTAAGAGAAAAAGTATTAGAAATGGGATTAGACACATGGTTTCATCCTACGGTGGATGTTCAGCGTTCGGGTAAAAGCGATTTGTATGCCTTTGACGGTAAGTCTAAATATGATGTTATCAACCCAGGCGATTTGTTGCATTGTGACTTTGGAATTAGTTATTTAACCTTAAACACTGACTGTCAAGAGTTGGCTTATGTCCTAAAGCCTGGTGAGATTCGGGCACCTTCCTATTTGGAAGAAGCCCTCTCAAAAGGCAATGCAGTGCAAGATCATTTAACTAAAAACTATAAAAAAGGAAAAACAGGGAATGCCATTTTAAAACAAGCTATATCCGATAGTAAAGCTGAGGGATTACGCCCTCAAATTTACACTCATCCCCTAGGATTTTTTGGACATTCTGCAGGGACTACCATTGGAATGTGGGATTCACAAGAAGGCGTTCCAGGCACAGGTGACCACCCGATGCATGAAGGAACAGTATATGCTATAGAACTAAATACTAAGGTCTTTATCCCCGAATGGGAAAAGGATATTCGAGTGATGTTGGAAGAAGCAGGTTATTTTGGACATGAGGGTTTTCGATATGTCAATGGGAGACAAAAGAAGTTGCTTTTGGTGGGAGGAAAAGAGAATCATTTGGAGTAAGCCCCTTATTTTTCTACCTTTAACATATCTTTTAAAATTAACATAGCGTATTGCATGCAACTGTACAATACTTTAAGCGCAATGGAGCGTGCGCAACTTATTGAAGAAGCCGGTAAAGAAAGGCTTACGCTCTCTTTTTATCAATATATCCAGTTAGGTAATCCTCAATTGTTCCGGGACTATTTGTTTTTGAAATGGAATGCCTTGGACGTTTTAGGTAGAATTTATGTTGCTCACGAAGGGATTAATGCCCAACTTTCAGTTCCCGCAGCTCAATTTAAAAAGTTTCAAAAGACCTTAGATGAAATTTCTTTTTTAAAAGGGGTCAGACTAAATATCGCTATCGAGCAGAATAATAAATCTTTTTTAAAATTGACAATTAAAATTCGTAACAAGATTGTTGCAGATGGACTGGAAGACAAAAGTTTTGATGTAACACAAATGGGAACACATCTTAACGCAAATGAATTTAATAGTTTACTAGCAGATACAAACACCATTTGTGTTGATATGCGTAATCATTATGAAAGTGAGATTGGGCATTTTGATTCTGCTATTATCCCCGATGTCGATACTTTTAGAGATTCCCTTCCTATTATTGAAGAAAAACTTAGCGAATATAAAGAAGACAAAAAGGTGTTAATGTATTGTACTGGAGGAATTCGCTGTGAAAAAGCTTCAGCTTACTTTAAGCATAAAGGCTTTAAAAACGTATATCAGTTAGAAGGTGGGATTATCGAATATGCACGTCAAGTAAAAAACCTAGGTTTAGAAAATAAGTTTATTGGTAAAAATTTTGTTTTTGATGAACGTCGAGGGGAGCGAATTTCTGATGATGTCATTGCTCAATGCCATCAATGTGGCGCTTCATGCGACACCCATGTAAATTGCATCAATGAAGCCTGTCATTTGTTATTTATTCAGTGTGAGACCTGTCAAGAAATGATGAATGAATGTTGTTCGTCAGCCTGTAAGGATATTGTAGCTTTGCCATTAGAAAAGCAACAGGAATTGAGAAAAGGGATACATAACAGCAATAAGATATTTAAAAAAGGCCGCTCCAAAATTTTAAAATATAAATTCTAGCCTAAGATTTAATAGAAAAGGTATTATTTGAAATCCGTGTATTTTCAAAGATAAAATTTGATATTTGTTTAAAAATTAATGGATAACCTCATATAAATTAGCAGTAAAAGCGGTTAGTAATATTTTTCAAAAAAATAAAATAAATCAAGCCGTCTCTTTTTTTGAAGAATATGCTGGAGAAGAAATTATAATAGATAATAAATTTTCTGATAGTGGGATAGAGGAAGATTGTTTAAGCCGCTTTGACATGGTAAAAAAAGGGAATTAAAAGAAGAAACAATAAACGTAAAAGCCAAAATGATTCATAAAAAATTACATAGTGGAATCTCTTTTTTAGTGTTGATATGCTTTTTTTGTTGCGTCAGCGAAGAAGAGTTTAGCCTGCAAAGAGCTATTTCCAAGAAGGGATTGACACAAAGGCCTATAGTTTTTGAAATTCCTTCAACAGCCCTAAAGGGAACACCTCAAAACATTTTCATTTGGTTAAGAAACACTTCAAAGTATGAGTTTTCAAATATTTTTTTGATTGCTTCTTTAAAAGTAAATAACGAAACCAGAATTCAAGATACTTTAGAGTTTGCAATGACTAATAATAATGGCAGTTGGCTTGGAAAAGGTTTTACAGAAATAAAAGAGAATAAATTATGGTGGAAAGAAGGCTTGATTATTCCAAATGAAGGACCTGTTCAAATTGAAATAGCTCAGGCCATGCGAAATAATGGAAAGCTTGACGGGGTTCCCGAACTTAAAGGGATTATCTCCCTTGGAATTTCAATTGAAGATCAACAATAGAAACTATGATTGAAAAGAAAAAAAGGGTTAAAAAGAAAAGGCCTTACAGAAAATCAATACAGTTGATTTGGGCAATTTTTATTTTGGGGATTTTAGGAATTTTTTTTCTTTTTGGTGGGGCGGCCCTCGGCTGGTATGGTCCTATGCCTGATTTACAACAGTTGGAAAACCCAAACACAAATTTAGCTTCTCAAATTATATCCTCGGATGGAACAATACTAGGGAAATATTATTTTAATGATAATAGAACGCCCATAACTTTTGAAGAGCTATCTAAAAACATGGTTGATGCCCTTATTTCTACAGAGGATGAAAGGTTTTATGACCATGTCGGAATAGACTGGAAGGGGACGTTAAGGGCATTTGTTTATCTTGGAAAGCGTGGAGGAGCGAGTACCATTACACAACAATTGGCAAGACAAATTTTTGTAGGGGTTCGTTCTCGAAATAAAATGAAAACAGTTCTTCAAAAAGCGCAAGAGTGGGTAATTGCAATTCAACTAGAGCAACGCTATACCAAAAAGGAAATATTGGCAATGTACCTTAACAAATATGATTTTGGTTATCAAGCGGATGGTGTTCAATCTGCGGCTAAAATATTTTTCAATAAAACACCACAAACTCTGAATATTGAAGAATCTGCAACTCTTGTAGGAATGCTAAAAAACTCTTCTTTATTCAATCCAATTAGAAGACCAGAAAAGGTAAAAGAAAGACGTAATACGGTTTTTCAACAAATGGTTCGTAATGAATTAATTACTTCTGAAGTTTCTGATTCGCTTTCAGCATTACCCTTGGTAATTGCTTATACACCAGAATCACACAGAGAAGGCTTAGCTACTTATTTTAGAGCCTATTTAAAAGAATTTATGGACGGTTGGATTAAAGCTAACCCTAAGCCAGATGGGACCGAACACAATCTATATAGAGATGGCCTTCGCATTTTAACCACTATTGATTCTCGTATGCAAAAACTGGGAGAAGAAGCAGTTATGGCGCATATGAAAAATTTACAAAGTGAATTTTATAAACAAAATACACAAAGAGCCAATCCTACCGCTCCTTTTTTAGATCTGAGAAGTGGAGAAATAGACACGCTTCTGTTACGAACGGCTTATCGTTCCGAGCGATGGCGTAAGATGAAATTGGCTGGGTTTGAAGAAGAAAAGATAAAAAAAACATTTAAAGAGAAAGTCCCCATGCGAATTTTTAGCTGGAAAGGTGAACGAGACACTGTGATGTCACCAATAGATTCAATTAGGTATTATAAATATTTTCTTCGCGCATCAATGATGTCAATGGAGCCTCAATCTGGCCATGTAAAAGCCTGGGTTGGTGGTTTTAATTATAAACACTTTCAATACGACCAAGTGAAACAAGGGAGGCGTCAAATCGGATCAACATTTAAACCTTTTTTATATGCTACGGCAATTGATCAGCTTAAGCTTTCGCCTTGTGATTCGCTTCCAGATGCGCTTTTCTGTATAGAGCCAATGAAACACGGAAACGTTGACGCTTGGTGTCCAAAAAACTCAGGCGATAAGTATGGCAGAACCCGAACCTTAAAAAACGCCTTAGCTAATTCGGTGAATACTGTGAGTGCTCGTTTAATGGATTTAGTTGGGCCAAGACCCGTAATAAATTTAGCACGAAAAATGGGTATCACTTCGTATATTCCAGCAGTTCCATCAATTGCCTTGGGTACCCCCGACATTAGTCTTTTTGAAATGGTGGGTGCCTACAGCACATTTGTTAATCAAGGAATTTATGTAAAACCGGTTATGGTAACCCGTATTGAAGATAAAAATGGAAGAGCGCTCTATGAAGTAATTCCAGAAACACAAGATGTATTAAGTCAAGAAGTAGCATATGTTTCAGTTGATTTAATGAAAGGAGTAACTAAACACGGTTCTGGGGCAAGATTAAGACACTCAGGTCTTGAGAAGACAAGTTATATATATGAAAAAATAATTACTGGATATCCCTATGTTTTTGAAAATCCAATTGCTGGGAAAACAGGAACTACTCAAAATCAAAGTGATGGCTGGTTTATGGGAATGGTCCCTAATTTAGCCACAGGAGTTTGGGTGGGAGGAGAAGATCGCTCGATTCACTTCAAAGAAATTGCTTTTGGTCAAGGAGCCACAATGGCATTGCCTATATGGGGGAGTTATATGAAATCTTTATACGATAGACCCGAATTAGGTATTTCAAAAGAAGATTTTGTCTCTCCAGAAAACTTGAGCATTCCTCTAGATTGCGGGGATATTATTAATTTAGATAAAAAGGAAAAACCAAAACCGAAAGCAGATTTAGAAGCACTTGGGTTTTAATCATTGATCTGAAGAATACCATTCAGCGAAAGAAGTTTCTGTTTCTCTAAGAATTAGATGATGCAAGCTTAAGTGTTGTGGTAATTCATTTTTAATTTTATTGGCAAAATCAATAATCATCATTTCGCTAGTGGGCTGATATAAAACACGAACAATTTTATGTCCTCCTGATTCCATTGCATTGGCAAGCTCCTTATGAGGTGAGTTAACATTCAAAACTGTAGCGTGATCAAAAGGATCTACAACACACCGTTTGATAATTTTTTTAAGATCACTGAAATCCATGATCATTCCAAATTTCACGTTATTCGATTCTGTAATAGGTTTTCCAATAAGGGTTACGGTGAGTTTGTAACTATGGCCATGAACATTTTTACAAAGACCATCATAACCAAAAAGGGCATGACCAGTCTCAAATCTAAACTCTTTGGAGATTCGGATAGTGTTATTCATTTGATTTACAAGTTTTTAAGAATATTTTGAGTAGCATCCTCTAGGGCTAAAGTAGCTGTGATTACTGCATTTTTTGAAAGTAGGGTTTCCCACTGATCTGTTTCTTTCCAGTGTAATTTACGGAGCGTTTCAACTGCTTTTTGAGGATAATTAGCCAAACGCTTTGCGTTTGAATGAACCGCTTTGTCTAATTCCTCCAATTCCTCATAGACTACATTATAAAGCCCCTTGGATTCAGACCATTCAGCAGTTTTCCATTGATGAGCATCAAGTGAGAGTTGATTAAATGCCGTTGTCCCTATTTTTCGAGAAACAACAGGCTCAATTACATAAGGTCCAATCCCGAGTGATAATTCAGAAAGTTTGATTTCTGCTTGAGAACAGGCGATAACATAATCACATGCAGCAACTAGTCCAATTCCACCCCCTACTACTTTTCCTTGAATACGACCGATCACAAACTTAGTTAATTTTCGAAGTGTGTTTATCAAATCTGCGATTCCCATAAAAAAGGCAGTTGCTTCTTCAAGCGTTTGAAGGGTTTTCATTTCTGCCAGGGAAGCACCACCACAAAAGGAGCGATTACCATAACTTTTAATCACGATAACACGTACCTTTGAATCCCTCTCAAGAGCAATCAATTCAGACTTGAAAGCCTTTAGTAGGTTACTAGGCAAAGAATTTCCAGCGGGATTTCCGAATTCTACAATCCCAATATTTATTTCTCGATAGCTTTTTACATATGCTTCCATAGTTCTATAAAAGTAAGCAATCTATATAGGTTGTAAAACTTTTTCATAACAGTGAAACGGAAAAGGACTTTGATTTATAAAATAAACATCCCCTAAACGTTTGAAACCTTTTGATTCATAGAATCTAATATTTCGCGAATTTTGACTAAAAGTATCCAATCTAATGGATATATTTTCATTTTCCAAAGCATGGCTTTCTGCAAAAGCCATTAATTTTTTGCCCCATCCTTTTTTTTGTTGAAGTGGATGAATGGCAAGTCTGTGAATGTATAAATTTGAATTGTCTGAGGTCAGCCAGTCAATTGAATTATAAATTGAATCTTTTTCTTCAGAAAACATAATACATCCTTTAACTAGACCCTTTAAATCAATAACATAAAGACTTTCCTCTTCAATATCTTTTTTAAAAACAGAAGTTGACGGATAATGTTCATTCCACTGAAAAACACCTTGATTGATCATTTGCTGAGCACAAGATTCAGCTATTTCTTTTACTGCATGAAGATCCCTTAATTGTGCTTTTCGAATCATATGATATTTTACTTTAAAATTATATATTGTAAATTAATACAGAGTATTTTTGTAAAAAAATTAAATGGATAATATTCTTGTCCCTATCGGAGTTTCTAAATATGCTAAAGGAACATTATTGTATGCCTTAGCTTTGGCCCGGCAGTTTGGGAGTATCGTTTATATTATTGACGCTTATCCTGCATTGTCTTCTTTGACTTTAATCGGAAATGTTAGCTCGAAACTTCAGCAAGAAAACTTTATTCGGATTAAATCAATGGTTTCTTCTATAATTTCCAAGGATGATAAAATTAAGATCGTAAGTAGTGAACAAGACTTGATTGGCACTATAAAAAAGTTAGACCAAACGATAGGGTTGGATTTAATTGTTACAGCCGCATTAAATAATGATATTAATAATGATGTTTTTTTAGGCAAGATCGCAGGAAGTGTAATTAAAAGAACCAGTATACCCGTTTTGGTTTCTCCAATAAGAAAATCATTTAAAGTACCTAAAAGAATGCTTTTGGCATTTAAAACAGGGGAGGTTAAAGCATCCAGTACCTTAAAACCTCTTGTCTCTATTCAAGATAAATTTGAAGTAAAATTAAAGTTACTACTTGTTAAAGTTCCAGGTTTTGCAAGTCGAAATCATCAATTAAATGATAACCTTATGCAACGTGCAGAGCAACTTTTATATTCATCTAATGCAACAGTTTATCAAGGAGTATTAGAGCATTTCCATGAACATAAACCGGACATGTTAGTTGCCTTCAAAAGAGAGCGTGGTTTTTTCGAAAAGCTTTGGGAGACAGATGTTATTTTTAAATCAGATTTTTATTGTACTGTTCCATTATTAGTTTTAAAGAATAAAGATTAATTGATCACTATTTTTATTGTATAAAAAGTATTTTTTAACGGTTTTATTGATGAGTTTTTTTGGTTTAATTCAAGCTCAGCGATACGTAGGCATTAGTGTAGACAATGATCTCTATTTTGGTATCGACCGTTATTATAGTAGCGGTATTTTTTTAGAGTACGGCAAAATATTGAAATTAAACAAAGATTCGCTTAAAATAGATCAAGCTATTATTTCGCATCATTGGACCTTAGGACAAGAAATCAATACACCTTCATTTCGAGAAACAGAAGAACTTTCTAAAATGGATTATCCATATAATGGATGGCTTTTTTTACGTTTTACGGAAGATCATTTTAAAAGGCCAAACTTTGGAATTGGATGGGGAATTCTTATTGGGACTACGGGAGCAGAAGCTTCATTGGCAAAAACAATGCAAAATAATTACCATAAATATATCCTTAACCTAGAAGAACTTTCTTGGGCTTATTCAATACCTCAGAAATTTCACCTTAATTTTCAAGCTACAATCCGATGGGGTATTCCAATTGAAAATAATTTAAAATTTGTGCAAGAGTCAAAATTACATCTTGGAACCTTTCGAACAAGAGCTTCAAGCCGCATAGGACTTCAATTAGGAAATCTTGAGGGACTTCCTTTTTTTGGCAATAGAGTGGAATATATTAAAAGTGGGACTGCTTTATTTTTAGGAAAAGTTTTTTACTATAATTATAACGACTATTCTTTAACCGGTAATCTAGTTACTCCTAACACCCCTTTTGATTTTGAAGCGAATGACTTTGTTAACAATTTACAAGCAGGTATTATATTTTATTCCAAAATGTGGAGTGTTCGTTTTTTAGTAAATTCAATTTCAAAAAAGTTAGTTTCGCAACGATATAACCGTCACCCTTATCTTAATATGACTTTGATCAAAATATTTTAATAATACCCTAAATTAGTTATTTAATCAAGAGTGGGAAAGAAAGGATATAATTTATAAAATTCAAATTCATATTAAATGAAATAATATTTAAATGGGTTTTTTTATTATTAAAAACATATCGAAGTCCCCACATGGAATTATATAATTTAGAATCAAAAGGGAATAACTTATTGTCTTTTTGCAGAATTCCAAAAAGTATATGTCATTCCTAATTGTAGTCCTTTTGAATTATTAGTTTCAGGCTGTGTTATTGGACTAGTTTTTTTAACCCATCTGTAATTTAGGTAGCTATAAAACTGTTCCCAAAAATGGTATCCTACTTGTAAGACATAGCCAAAACTATTTTCGAATATTCCTTTTTTATAGCGTTTATTAATCAACGTATTATTAAAGGAAATAGTTTTTTCTCCTTTTTGAAAGTGATTGTATTGAACACCAAAATTAAGACTAACTCTATCTGTGGGGTGTACCCTAAGAAAAAGGGGAATACTGATGTATTTGATGCGATCTTTTACTAATGAATCAGAAACGGAGTATTTATAACTTATTGGGGTGTAACTTAAACCTGTTAACAGCCCAACTGTTTTAGAAAAAAGATATTCTATATTAATGATTGCGCCAACTGACAATAAAGGTGAGGAGGTCTTTAATTCCGCATTGATTAGACTAATCTCTGGGCCCGCATGAAGATTCCATTTTGAATAGGTTTGACCTAAACTTGGACCTTTATTGTATTGCTGGATGAGCAAGCCCCCCCCTTGGGCGAATGTATTTATGGAAATAAAGATAAAAAAAAGAATAGACAAAAAATTAGACATGAGGAAGGTTTATTTAATAGCCTTAATTTTTCACAGAAATTCTGTTTTAGGAAAAGGAAAGCTTTTGGACTAATCTTCTTTCCCTTTTATGAATAATTTGAAGATTTCAATCTCTATTCGTATTGATAGAGATCACCATTTTTTTTAAGATATTGCTTTTTATCTAAGTCATATATGGTCCCAGTTTTATTATCTAAAATTTTATTCCCCTCTAAATGGGAATAACGATTTACAGATAGGCCAAAGTAGAGAAAAGCACCAAGGATAAAACCACCAATAATAATTGCGTATGAGTTAGGGAGAATTTTCATATTAAATTTCTTAAGGCATAAAATTAAATTTTATGATTTGATCATATCCACAACAATAACAATTAAAGTGATAATTGTTGTAATAACTACACTAATTCCTACAAATGTCATAAAATATATATTTTATTAAAGATAGTAATTCTTTTAAAACCACACTATTTCATTTTGTCACTAATTTAACAATGAAGTTGAGAGATAAATAATTAACTTGCTTAAAACTAGAGCCATATGAGTGATTTTAAATATCTTTTTGCATATTCCATCCCCCTTATGACTTTGGTGTCAATTTCCTCTGACGGAATTATGACCTTTGCTACACCTATTTATGCCTTTATTTTTATCCCTTTATTAGAGGTGATTTTAAAAGATTACGACACGGAGTATTCCGATGCTCAGAAAAACAAAAGATTGAATAACATAGTGTTTGATGTTTTATTGTATCTAAACATTTTTTTTGTTTTTGCCCTTCTAGTTTATGGTTTATTTATAATGGAAACTAAGTCTTTGATGACTTACGAGATCATTGGAATTTTACTATCATTAGGAATTTTAATGACAACTAACGCAATTAACGTAGCTCATGAATTAGGACACAGATCAGCTCAATGGGAACGAACACTTTCTAAATTATTGCTAATGCCCTGCCTCTATATGCACTTTTATTTAGAGCATAATTTTGGACATCACAAAAATGTTGCAACTCCTGAGGACCCTGCAACGGCAAAAAAAAATCAAAGTGTTTATCATTTTTGGGTTATTTCTGTTTTAAAACAATATCAAAATGCATGGCAAATTCAGCGGAATATCTTAAAAAAGGGAAATCACTCTTTTATTTCTGTTGCAAATGATATGTTTTGGTATTCTTTTTTTCAATTGGGCTATTTAGGGTTTTGTTATATGTTTTTTGGAATGTCAGGACTCCTTTTTGCAATGGTTGTGGGAGTTATGTCTTTTATTTTTTTAGAAACAATTAATTATTTAGAGCACTATGGACTAGTCAGAAAGAAACTACCCTCTGGACGCTATGAAAGGGTTCAAACTCATCATTCCTGGAACTCAAATCACATAATAGGCCGAATAGTTTTATATGAACTAACTAGGCATAGTGATCATCATTTTAAGGCAAATAAAAAATATCAAATTCTGGAAAATAAAAAACAAAGTCCTCAGCTTCCCTTTGGTTATCCGACTTCAATATTATTATCATTATTCCCACCCCTATGGTTTTGGTTAATGAATTCAAGAATTCCCAAAGATAAAACACAGTAAACTTTTGTTAAAAAAGTATTTTGTAAATTAGAATTAAATTATTTATCAAAACCCATAATCAATTTCAAATGAACAAAACACTCTTATTTTTAGCCTCCAGTTTGTTTTTATATAATTGCGCTTCAGAAACATCTTCTTCTGAAGCGATGAAGAAATATGAAATAAATGTTGCAACAACTAAAAGTTTTTTCGAAGCTTTTTCAAACAAAAACATTGATAAAATGGAAAGTTTTGTTTCAGAAGATTTCACTTGGTCTCCTCCTCCAACAGGAGTAGACTCTCTTGATCTTTCTTTGTGGAAAACTACTATGGAAGGGTTTAATACTGAATTTAATGAAATTGAATTTACCAATGCTCAGTACTTTGCAGGACTAGACGAAAATCAAAAACCAAATGGAGATGTTCGTGTTTATGGAACATGGAAATCGTTAAATGCGGATACTAACCAGCCGGTAATGATGGATTATTATGCGGTACTTTTCTTTAATGAAGAAGGTGAAATTCAACATGAAAGTGAGTGGTATAATGCTGCAGATTTAAGCCAAAACGCATTGACAGATATTGCAGCAATCATTCCACTAAAAAAAGGGTTTTCAGTTTGGGAAAAAGGATTTATGGAAGATAAAAAAACTCGCGAAGATTTTTGTGATGAATCCAGAACGCTAGTTTTACGTGACGTGAACGACCCCAATAAAGTGTCCGTTTATTTATATGATGTAGATATGGCTAAACTTGGTAAAATGATGGCTGATCCAGCATTTTCAAGTTTTGCCATTTCGATTGGTGAGGACCTTGAAAATAAAAAGGTGTATGTTTTAAAGGCACTTTAATTTTTATGTTCCTTAAGTAATACCCTACAAAGCTCTCTTAAAAATATAGGTTTATTTTTGAACATACTTAATAAAACGTGATCCAATAATTAATCCCATGTCACTTTTATAAGACACCTTTTTTCATTTGTTCAATCGCATAATTTGCAGCTCTAGCCGTTATTGCCATAAACGTTAAAGAAGGATTTTGCGTGCTGGTAGAAGTCATACAAGCTCCATCTGTGACAAAAACATTTTGGCATTCATGTAATTGATTCCAGCCATTTAATAATGATGTTTTAGGGTCCTTCCCCATTCTAACACCACCCATTTCATGGATATCATTACCTGGCCTTCTTTTGTTATCATTCGTTTGAATATTCACAAACCCTGCTTTGGTAAACATTTCGGTTAGCTGTTCAAAAAAGTCCTGGATCATTTTTTCATCATTTTCATCATAATCCACATCAATATTTAACAATGGAATTCCCCATTCATCCAACTTTTCTTTATCTAAAGTTACTTGGTTCGATTCTTTTGGAATCGTCTCTCCCATCATGTGAGAATTAACATTCCAAACGCCTGATTCCTTCGTTTGAAGCAGTTGTTTTTTTAAAGATGGCCCAAAACCATCTTGATCCGTTTCCCTTATTGGGCGCGCGCCAAATCCTGCAGCATAACCTCTTAAAAAACCAGTTTCTTGCTTGTTTACATTTCTAAAGCGAGGGATATAGTGTGAGGTTGGTTTTGCACCTTCTGTGGTTCGATCTGGAAAGCCCTCGTATTGGGCATTAATGGTGGCTCTATAGTTGTGAAAAGCAATAAATTTTCCCATGAGACCATTATCATTTCCAAGACCGTTAGGAAAACGGTCGGATTTAGAATTTAATAAAATCAAATTTGTATTTAATGTGGCTGCAGTAACGAATACAACTTTAGCTAAATAATCTTGACTTTCCTTGGTAATTGCATCAATAACTCTTACCCCTATAGCTTTTTGTTGCGACTCATCATACAGTATAGAATGAACAACAGAATTCGGCTTTAAGGTTAAATTTCCTGTTTTCAAAGCCCATGGGATTAAGGTTGAGTTGGCATTAAAATATCCTCCAAGTGGGCATCCTCTTTGGCAAATTGTTCGGCTCATACAAAGCCCTCTACCCTGCTCTATGAATTGAGGCTTACTTTCAGTTAAATGTGCACAACGGCCATAAATTACATGGCGATCTTTATAATGCTTTTTCATTTCGGCACTAAAATAATCCTCTACAACATTAGATTCCCAGGGTTTTAAAAAATCTCCATCAGGTAAAATATCGAGGCCATCTTTATTTCCGCTGACACCAACAAATTTTTCTACATAGGTATACCAAGGAGCTAAATCATCATAACGAATGGGCCAATCTACAGCAAAGCCATCTCTCGCAGGACCTTCAAAATCATATTTACTCCATCTCTGAACTTGACGCGCCCACATAATAGATTTACCACCTACTTGATATCCCCTTATCCAATCAAAAGGTTTTTTCTGTACATAAGGATGTTCTTGATCTTTAACAAAAAAATGCTTTGCATCTTCTTTGAAGGCATAGCATCTGCTTGCAATTGGATTTTCCTTAACATCCTGAGCAGTCAATCTCCCTCGATTTTTAAATTCCCAAGGCTGCATGTTAGTAGTAGGATAATCTTTGATATGCTCTACATTTGGGCCGCGCTCTAATAAAAGCGTCTTAAACCCTTGTTCGCTAAATTCTTTAGCAGCCCATCCACCAGACATTCCTGCCCCAACAACAATAGTATCAAAAGTATTTGATTTCATAAATAAAGTTTTTAAACAGCTACATTTCCTAAATAACGGCCGGGGATAAATTCATATTTTAAATAGTTTTTCATATAATTTTCAGATGTTACGAAATGCAAAAGCGAATATTTTTTTAATACCCCAAGAAAATCTGCAATCACCCCTTTGCCTTCAAATTGAAGGGTTAAAAATTTAAGCTGTTCGTTTGGAGCAAGCTCTTCAAGTTTAATTTCTTTGTTTGGAGAAAGTGCGAGCTGAAAGTTTTCGAAACCAAATAAAAATTCAGAGATTTCAACTTCACTAAGACATTCATTGACTTGTGTCAAGACAAAGTTTTGGCGAATTTCAGGAGTCGGAAAGTTTTCAAAGTCCTCCGTAAGAATACAATTACACAACCAACCAATTAAATCTTGTTGCTCTTTTTTTACATTAGGCAAGTTAGAGAAAATAATTTCTGAGGTTAAGCTGCAGGCATAAGGGATAAGTGATAGGCCTCCTGTCAAAATCCCCAAATTTTTAAGAGCATCTCTTCTAATCATAAAATATTTACTTTGTTAGAATTACTTTTACAAAAGTAATTTAATCTTTTCACTTTCTTAAACTTCAACATAATGAATTAAAGGTCTTTATTTAAGTACTTTTGTAACAAACTAGACATTAAATGGAATTTGAAATAGGAGATCAAGTAGAAATTATCATTGGAAGAGAAACTGATCTGGGCTTTAATGTTATAATCAATGAGTCTTTTGAGGGCCTTCTATATAAAAACGAAGTGTTTGAGCCTTTGGAAAGAAATTCTAGAAGATCAGCCTATATAAAAAAGATTAGAGAGGATGGAAAGTTTGATATTTCGCTCCAATTACAAGGGTTTTTACATGTTATTGAAAGTCAATGTGATAAAATATTGAAGCGTTTGAAAAAATCTGGAGATCTTTATTTAACGGATAAAAGTAGTCCCGAAGAAATTTTACAAGAGGTTCACTTGAGTAAAAAAGCATTCAAAAAAGCAATAGGTGTTTTATACAAGAAGAAGAAAATAAAGTTGGAAAAAGATCGAATTGTTTTACAATAAACCAATAAAATTTAATGGAGATAGGAATTGATAGCTTTGCTGCTGTTGACATAACAAAAGGACCACCTTCTTCTCAAGAACGGGTAAAATCAATTTTAGAATTGATTGAACGTATTGTTTATGCTGATAAAGTTGGAATCAATTATTTTGGAATTGGTGAACATCACCGAGAGGAATTTTTAGATTCAGCACCGCATATGATTTTAGCTGCTGCTGCTGCCAAAACAAAAAGAATAAAATTAGGAAGTGCGGTTGCCGTTTTGAGCGCTGCTGATCCTGTCAGGGTCTTCCAAAACTATGCTACTTTAGATTTAATTACTTCAGGCAGAGCAGAAATGGTTGTTGGTAGAGGCTCTTTTTCGGAATCCTTCCCTTTGTTTGGGTTTCAATTTGATGATTATGATGCACTTTTTAAAGAAAAATTAGAATTGCTTTTACAGGTTCGATCTTCTGAAACAGTTAGTTGGTCTGGAAATTATCGAGCTCCTTTGAATAACCAGTTAATCACACCGCGTCCCTTTCAAAAAAAAATACCTATTTGGCTGGGGGTAGGAGGTACTCCTGCTTCTTTCTCGCGAGCTGGAAGTCTGGGACTACCTCTTATGGTTGCAATTATTGGTGGAGAAACTCATCGCTTTCGACCTTTGATTGATATGTATCGTAAAGCTGGTGCTGAGGCTGGCTTTGCCCCTGAAGATTTGAAGGTTGGAATTCATTCTCTAGGATATGTGGCAGAAACAAAAGATCAAGCGGTTGAAGAGTATTTCCCGGGTTATGCAATTAATTTTACCAGAATCGGAAGAGAAAGAGGATGGCCCCCCGTAACCCTTGATCGCTTTGCTTCCCAAAACGGTAAAACGGGAGCCCTATTAGTCGGTGACCCAGAAGAAGTGGCAGAAAAAATTTTAGCGCATAGCTCCTCCTTGGGGGGCATTAGTCGGCTTACATTTCAATTGGATAATGCTAATTTAACACATGAACAATTGAAAAGCACTATACGCATAATTGCAGAAAAAGTATTACCCATAGTTAACTCAGGATAAAACTCAAAATGCATGAACTTAAAAAAAGCTATACGATATGTTATGACAATTACATTTCCGTTAATAGGGATTATGCATTTTACTGATCCCTCCCCTTTCTTGGCAATTATTCCTTCTGGACTACCTTGGCATTTGGCATTGGTTTACATTAGCGGTTTATTTGAAATTCTTTTTGGAATTGGTCTAATAACAAAATATAGAAAGCATGCTGCATATGGATTAATTTTATTATTGATTGCTGTTTTTCCTGCTAATATTTATCTAGCAATAAGTCCTATCGCACAAGAGACTTTTGGAACTTCACAAACTATAGCTGTAACTCGCCTACCCTTTCAATTTCTTTTTATTTGGATGGCTTATACTCAAACCAAAGACGATTGATTAAAACCTAATTTTAAAGAGCATAATGAACGAAGAAGATAAAAATAAAATCAAAGCCTACAGCAAGAAAACACCCTTGTATTTGAGTAGAAGAAAATTCAATCCTCAAGGAGTATTGGTTGAGGTGCAATGTATAAGCTGTAAGGAGTTTAAAAGTATTGATGACTATTCCAAAAATAAAATAGAAATTGATGGGATTGAAATCAAATGTAAGCGATGTAAGTCATCCAAATAACAATCGTATGATTAAAGAATTACTTTATGCCCATTGCAAAAAATATCTTGAATCAAAACGCTCTCTTTTAGAGGAACAAAAAAAGACGCTACAATTGGCCTTAACCTCTGAAGATAAAAGCACCGCTGGAGACAAGCATGAAACGGGGAGAGCAATGATTCATTTGGAAAGAGAAAAGCTTGGAAATCAAATGGCAATGGTTGATAAAAGCTGGCAAAAACTAAATGCTCTTAAAAATCACTTAAGTACAAATAGCGTTGGTTTAGGCTCTGTAGTTTTAACGGATAATGCAAATTATTATATTTCTATAGCCTCTAATTTTTGTAAGATTAACTCAAAAAAATATTATTGTATTTCTGCACAAAGCCCAATAGGAAAAATATTATTAGGTAAAAAAGTGAACGATAAATTTGAGTTTAATAATTGTCTTAGCATAATTCTAGAAATTAAATAACAAAGTATTCTTCGCAAATAACTTTTACTATTACATTCTTGTTTGATAGGTATATAATTCAAAATAGCGCCCTTTCACCTTTATTAGTTCCTCGTGTTTTCCTCGCTCCACTATATTACCATCCTCAATAACAAGAATTTGATCTGCCTTTTGAATAGTGCTCAAGCGATGTGCAATGACAAAAGTCGTCCGATCTTTCATTAAAACAGCCAAACTTTTTTGAATAAAAGCTTCACTTTGGGTATCTAAATTCGAAGTAGCTTCGTCTAAAATTACTATTTTGGGTTTGGCTAATAAAGCACGCGCAATAGAAATTCGCTGACGTTGACCCCCAGAGAGTTTGACTCCTCTTTCTCCAATTAATGTATTTAAACCATCTTCAAAGCGATCTGTAAATTCATTTACATAAGCACCCTTCACGGCTTCTAAAAGTTCTTTTTCAGTAGCTTCTGGACGAGGGAAAAGAATATTTTCTCGGATAGTACCTTCATATAAAAAGTCGTCCTGAAGGACAACGCCCAATTGACTTCTAAAACTTTTTAGATCTACTTTTGACAAATCAATTCCGTCGATTAATACTTGTCCTGAATTTGGGTTTAAGAAAGCCGTTGCAAGACCTGCAATAGTCGATTTACCGGAGCCAGATGAACCGACCAAAGCAGTTACACTTCCTTTTGGAGCCTCAAAAGAAATTGCATGGAGAACTTCGGTTTTGTCATCATAGCTAAAGGAAATATTTTTAAAAGAGACATTTCCTTCAATCTTGTTGAGTTTCAAGCATCGTATCTCCAAATCATTTTCTTCAGGAATACTCATCAATTCTTGGGTTCGGTCCAAACCCGCAAAGGCCTCTGTAAGCTGACTGCCTATATTACTCATCTGAACAATAGGAGCAATCATAAATCCAAGAAAAAGGGTAAAGGATACAAATTCGCCATAGGTCATAGTATTATTCATTATAAAATAGCCTCCCATCCCCATTATCCCTGCAGATGCTAAACCCAATAAAAAAGTAGACGAACTTGTCATAAATGCGGTTGCGGTAAGACTCTTTTTAACGTTTTGATAAAGCTCTTCGACCCCTTTTTCAAAAACTTTTTTTTCTTGTTCTTCTGCATTAAAGCCTTTTATTACTCTAATACCATTTAAAGTTTCAGTGAGTCGTCCAGTTACTTCAGCATTAATTTTTCCTCGAGCTCTAAAAATAGGACGAATATATCCAAAGGCTTTTAGAGCAATTACCGCAAAAACTAGAACAGGGAAAAGGACAAATAAAGTCATTTGTCCATTGATTTTAATTAAGATAATAAGAGAAATCATTGCTGTAATACTCCCACCGATGAGCTGCACTAAACCGGTCCCTACTAAATTACGAACTCCCTCAACGTCTGTCATCACTCGAGAAACTAGAGCTCCAGATTTATTATTATCAAAAAAACTTATAGGTAGTTTAAGTAGTTTTTGCTGTACGTTAGCTCGAAGAATAGATATTAGGTGTTGCGCTTCAACGCTCAATAAGCGAGTTAAAGAAAAGGAACTGATAGATTGAAACAGAAGAGCGATACACACTACTATTAAGAGGTAGGTTAGTGCTTGAATATCTTTTGATGGAATCACCTCATCAATTAAATTTTTGCTGGCATATGGAAGAACTAAGCCAGATAAACTTCTTATTAAAATTAAAAAAAGGCCAAAAGAAACAATTCTTATTCTTGGCCAAATAAACTCTTTAAATGCCCAACGAAAGGATACTTTATTTTTAATCATAGCTCAATTTGGGGTCAAATTTAGGACATTCTTTTTGTTCTATTTATGACTTCCAATAGACTTGTTGTAAAATTAAATACGTAAATTAAGATAGTATAAAAAAAGTAAGTGTTTTCTTGTTAAGAATTTGCCATCCTATCTAAACTTTTATTTTTTTAAAGACATTAGATGAAACTCAAAACCCTCTATTACATTAAAATTTAAATCAAGATTCATCAGAATAATATAAAATTGCTGAAAAGCATCCAGACTTTTTAAAAGCAATAGAAAAATTAGTGAGGCTACACCAGGAAATGTTGGTTCCACATTAGGATCAGTTAAAAGCCCGGAGTGAAAATAAATAAATCATCCAATTTTCAAACCTCTTGAAGACTATTTAGATTGAGTATATTTGAATACATTAATCATAAATCAATTAAAATGAAAAAAGTATTTTACCTATTTTTATTTGTTACAACCAGTATTATAGCTCAAAAAAAAGAAAAAAACGGAACTATTTACAAAGATCACCCGGGAATAGAGCTAATCCTTCAATTTAATGAAGCTTTTATTTCTGCAGACACGATAACATTAGATAAAATTTTAGCAGATAAAGTTAAGCTTGAGAATGGATTATCTCTGAACAAAGATTCTAAAGGTACTAACAAGGATCAAATCATCGCATCCTCAAAGTATTGGAGTGCTAATGTAAAACATCTTTCAATTAAACAAGGGCCTGGTTATCCTGATGCTTTGGAATACAAAGAGGGTAATCAACTTTGGGTTCAAACTTGGGAAAGCATGAATGGTTATCACAGCCAATCTGGGGTTAAATTAGACGCTCCGCTTCATAGACTTTTCAGACTTTCTCCTGATGGAAAGAAAATTCTTTACATAGCAGAATATTTTGAACGTAATCTTTACTTGGAAATATCAAAAAGTAACTATGAGAGAACCAATGGGAAAATATTCATAAACCATCCAAACATAAATACGGTTCGCAAGGTAATGAGTGGATTCCAATTCGGTGATCTCGATCAAGCGTATAGACATTTTTCTGAAAATGCAAGAATTGCAGATATAAATCAACCTATAGGAGAGTCTTTAAGCTTAGAGGAAGCTAAACAAAGCGATCAAGTGTTTTTTGAAAACTTTACCCTTGAATCAATTGACGAGTGGGGGTATCCAGATTATTTAGAATATGAAGAAGGAGGAGCTAAAGTTGTTCAAGCTTGGTGGAAATTTAGATTAATACGAAAAGCAGATAATAAAAAAATAATTCTCCCTGTTCATTCACAAGATAGATTTAATGATGAAGGTAAAATTATGAGACGAACTATGTATTATAGTAAAAGCTCATTGGAAAATTAACTTTCAAAACCAAAGAAATTAGAATAACAATAATTTCTGATATTTTGGTTATATTTAATATCTTATTAATTATAAATTAATTTAAAATGAAAAAAGTTATTTTCTTACTGCTATTTGCAGCTTCAAATCTTATTATTGCTCAAAACATTGCTTTTGAACAAGTTGGAATTCAGGTTGATCCTGGAAATGGATCCTATGTCTTAGATCTCCTAGATGATTTCTACGGGAATATTGAAAAACCAGAGGGTGTAAATATTTCCTTAAACCGAGTGTATTTTAAACCAGAGGGAGTAGAGGCTACCCATTATCTTACATTTACAGGGACAGTAAAGGGCTTAGCTGCATTAAGAAAAATTAGAGGGGGAAACAAGTATAGTACTTTCAATACAAATATTTTAAAATTTGGAAAAGTAGTTTCTACAGTTGGTGGCTCTACATTAATGAGGATGAACTTAGACAAGGCTGCACTTCCTGTTGTACAAGTATGGAAGTGGAGAGTAGATGACGTTTCAAGCTTTGCTGGAGCGTTTTCAAATCTTATAAAAGGATTTCCTCAAGAAGGATATCTTTCACTAGGACAATTTTCACATGGAACTAGTAGTGATGGTGAGACACATTACATTTATGTTACACATGAAGATTACGAAGCTGCATTAGGATGGGGGCCAAAAACACAACAGCAGCGAGAGACTTTTGTTAAGTTTCAAAAAGCAACCAATAAATATTCTAATTTCTTAGGGTCTATGACTTTGATGAATGTAAAAACTTGGTAAATTATTAGTTCAATTAATACCATTTATTTGTTAGTATAAATAAGCCCCTAAAAAGGGGCTTATTTTATAGATAATTGGCAATGATTGAAATTATTTATTGCTGAGATATATTATTTTAAAAATATTGTTAATCATAAGTTTTAAATCGCTCTATCTTTCGGTTTTTTATTAGGGATTCTTCCTTGATCTCCAATTCCATCAAAATCGCTAGAATCATAGGTATTCATATTTTCTTTGCGTTGAATTTTGTGTTGTTTTCTGACAATTGTTAGAAGAAAATAGACATAAACAATAAAAATTATTACTCCAACGAAAAACATAATTTGATTTTTCATAACCCAGTATTTTTGTCGTCATTTCTTCTTTGTCTGATCACAAATGCAAAGGCTAGAATTGTTACTGGCCAAAGGCCTACATAAACACCTTCAAGTTGATTACCTGAAAACCATAAAAATATAGAGTATAAAAAACTTAAAAAAGCAAGTATTACAGGGTAGTATTTTTCTAGAAAAATCATTTTTTATGAAAGTTAATAAATTAAAATGTAAAAAATCTTTTAAACCCGTGAGAATATTTTATTTAGAGAAATAAAGAATTATTAATTTCTCAGGAAAGTATTACATTTGATTATATAAATTATTTCAAATGAAAGAATGGGCTAAAAAGTATTTAGGTCTGGCAGGTTTCATAATTTTATTTTTGGGAGTATTAAGAGAACTTTTATTTTATTTTAATTCAGGCTCTAAATTAAAACCATCTTTTGTAGGAGAATATTTTTTAATTTTAGGAGTCACACAATTTATTCAAGATATTCTTAATAAAAAGTATTTTGTGAGTTTAACAGAAAAAAGAAGATATAGTCTGATTGTATTAATTTCTATTTTAACTTCGGGACTCATAACAACCTCGGCATTATTTTTTGCCTAAAAGCGAAGAATTTAGTGGTTATTTTAAATAAATCGTTTGAATAGTTTTTACTAGTTCTGTCATGGATTAAATTTTAAACTTTAGGTAAAGTTTTAAATAAAACCCCATAAAGCGAAAATAATTTTGACAGCTATCTTACTATAATATCAGTATTAGAAGGTTCTTTCATAAAGAGTAATTTTCATTTGACCAATCTTCAATCGACTTAAAAACAGAACAAAGATTCTCTGATTTATTACTAAGTGAATATTCTACTTTGGGGGGGATTTGTTTATAATGTTTTCTTTTTACCAAATTATTTTTTTCTAAGTCTTTCAATTGATCGGTTAAAACTTTTCTTGATATTGACGGAATAGAAGCCGCTATTTGACCAAATCGCATTTTACCCCTGCTTCTTAATTTACTTATTATTATTAGCTTCCATTTACCCCCAAGCATCTCAGTAAATTTTGAAACAGGGCAGCTTTTTTCATCACTTTTTATTTCCATATTCTTTTATTTTAGTTACAAGTATGTAACTAGAAATGTAAGGTTACTTTTTAGTAACAAGTTACAAAAGTAAACTAAATTATTTAGTTTTGTTTAAAATAAATTAAAAACAAGAAATATGGAAAACAGACCTAAATGTCAATGTGGAAATACATCGAATTCTGAAGGATATTGCGACGGCTCACACACAAATAAATAATGGAATGAGTGTAAAGTTAAAATTGACAATAATTACTGTATTGTTTTACTTTATAATGTCGATCTTCAACCAATTTTAAAACTAATGGAGTCAGACACCCAATTGGAATTATCAGAAAAAGTAAATATTAAAACTGAATTTTTTTTTTCGAACCTTTAAAATTATTAAAAAATGAAAAATATAAATCACATAATTATAGCCCTTATAACTTCATCAATTTGTTTTGGCCAGCAACTATCTTTAGATATAATAACTAGTGAATTAAAATGGAAAGGAAAAGAAATTACAACTAAAGAGCACTATGGGTCTTTGGTGTTTAAATCAGGATATTTGATTTTAAATAATAATCAGCCTTCATCAGGAAAGTTTATTGTTGACATGACTTCCCTTACCAACGAGGATCTGCCTGCAGAATATCGCGGGAGACTAGAAGGTCACTTAAAGTCAGATGATTTTTTTTCAATAGAGAAATTTCCTGAGGCATATTTAGAAATTAAAGAATCTAATAATAAAGCAGATAATATTTTCCTTGTAAATGGCGGGCTTACTATTAAAGGTATTGAACATCCAATAACATTTAATATGGTTAAAAATAATGACCACTGGGAAGCAAAATTAGTTTTTGATCGGTCAAAATATGATGTTCGTTTTCGATCAGGTACTTTTTTCGAAAATTTAGGAGATAAACTTATATATGATGATATTATAATTGAAACCAAACTTATTTTTAATTAAACCTAGTTTTTATTATTTGTTTTCTACCCTCCTAATAGGAGGGTTTTTACATTATGTTTTTTTATTTTAGAAAAAATAAGTACATTACTGAAAAAGAACACATTATGAACGAATTCATTATCACTATTATTTTTATTATTGTGCTTGTAGCTGGTGTATATTGGTATGCAGGATATTTAACAAAATCAGGTAAAGCTGAAGATGCTGATGGGAATTTAATTCCGGATTCTTGGGAAGAAAAGTTTGGTTGGTTTTTTTCTTCAAAAGGAATTATCATGTTTGCTCTTGGTTTAATATTGGGATATTTCTTAGGCGTTCAATTCCCTGGGCTATTTTAATCTCTGCAAAAAATATTTCTCCAGGTAGACATTAAAAAAAGCTTTTAGGATTTTCAAGCTCACTTTAAAACCAATCATATTCCACTTTACGACGTAAACTCTGACGGTATGAAATACAAAGAATTTATAAAAAAATGAAGGTGTATTAACTTTAGGAGTAGGATTAATAATTCTTAGTTATGACTTCGTAAAAAAGGGGTATGAATTTGACGGATGGGCAACAGGGACAATATTTGTTATGTTTGGAGGCTATTTTTCTTGAGATTCAAATTTAATAGGGAGCAGACTATCCGTATTCTCTAATACATCCTCTATAATTTTGTTAATTTCCTCATAGTTCCTTGGCGTTTGAGTTTTATTATACCATGAGGTATTTCGAGTTACTGTTGATGAACAATGAATTACAGATACTAAAAAAGACTAACGTTACTAATTAGCTTTAGCGGCGTTTTATTTAAAGCACAAACTAAATTTAATATTTTGACATAAGTCTAATTCGTCATTTAATTTTAATAATTTAACAGAAGACATTTTTTAATCTTATCAAATATATATTTTCTAATATTATTAAACAATAGTTGAAAAAATAGTATGCTTAAAAAGAATGATGTAGAAATTTCATGGTTTGCTCCGATTTGTGACGGAGACGATGATATTTTAGGATCAAGAAACTCTAATTTTAAAAGTAATTGGGAAAATACATCTAGGATCATAAAAACAGCAGATAAGATTGGTTACACAAATATTTTATGTCCATCTTCCTACCAAGTTGGTCAAGACACCCTACCTTTTGTATCAGCGATGGCTCCATTAACCAAGCAAATAAATTTTTTAGCAGCAGTACGATGTGGCGAAATTCATCCTCCGATGTTAGCAAGAACTCTGGCTACTCTAGATCATATTTTAAAAGGAAGACTAACAGTGAATATTATATCCTCTGATTTACCAGGAAATAAACTTGAGTCTTCAAAACGATACGCAAGGTCAAGAGAGGTTATTGAAATCTTAAAACAAGCTTGGAATAGAGAGGAAATAGATTTTGAAGGAGACTTCTATAATATTAAGCTTCCTTCCGCCCCCGTTAAACCATATCAGCAAAACGGAGGACCATTACTATATTTTGGGGGATATTCTCCAGATGGATTAGATTTATGTGCTGAACATTGTGATGTGTATTTGATGTGGCCAGACACGGAAAATGAATTAACAAAGTTAATGTCTAACATGAGAGCTAAAGCTTTAAATTATAATAGAACGGTCCAATTTGGACTAAGGGTTCATGTTATAGTTAGAGAAACTGAACAAGAAGCCAGAGAATACGCAAGTAAATTAATTTCAAACCTAGATTTAGATTTTGGGACCGACATAAAAAATAGAGCTCAAGATGCAAAATCTCTTGGCGTATCAATGCAGTCAACACTAAGATCAAAATCTGACAAAGATTATTTTGTAGAATCAAATTTATGGACTGGAATTGGTCTTGCAAGATCTGGTTGTGGTGCAGCAATAGTTGGTGATCCTGATCAAGTTTACACTAAGCTAAAAAGATATATGGAGTTGGGTATAAAATCATTTATTTTATCGGGCTATCCTCACCAAAATGAATGTGAATTATTTGCTAAATATGTCTTGCCGAGATTTAATAATATTCATTTTTCAAAAAAGCTTAATAGGGTTCCAAAAGCTACACCAAATACCCCACTTGGAAATGGAATTAGAATATAATAATATATGTTAGATTTTGGTATTGTAATATTCTATTTTATTCTCATCTTCTTTGTCGCTATTAGAGGAAAAGTTAATAAAAAAAGTACTGCAGAGGAATATTTCTTAAGTAATAGAAATCTTAAATGGTACTCAATTGCTCTTTCAACAATTGCTACTAACATCCAAGGTTACCAGTTTCTTGGTATGATGGGTTCTGCATATTTATTTGGATTGGCTCAAGCTAATTTGGAGATTAATGCAGTTCAAGGTATCTTGATTGCTACATTTATATTTGTCCCTCTTTTTTTGAAGGAAAGAATAACAACAATCACTGAATTTATTAAAATTAAATTGGGAGATAATATTGCACTTTTTTATTCACTTAGTAATATTGCACTATTTTCAACTATTACACTTGGAGCTGCTCTTTTTTGGGGTGCTTATGCTGCAGAAATGGTCTTTGGGGAGCAGCTTTCTTTTCTTCATGAAAATAGAATTATTAGAATTGCAATTTTAATAGTAATACTTGGTTTTTTTTCTGCTATATATACTTATTTAGGAGGTTTAAATGCAGTAGTTAAAACAGATATAATTCAGTTTTCAATATTACTTTTAGGAGGTGTTGTTGTTTGTTTGATTGCTGTGAACGAACTTGGAGGATGGGATCAATTATATATCAAAACACCAAATAAAATGCATCTTCACCTTCCTGCCAATCATTCAACTTTACCATGGACTCATTTGCTTGGATTATTTTTTTTGAATATAAATTATTGGTGTGCAAATCAAACTGTAATGCAAAGAGCATTGGCAGCTAAGAGTATCTCTCACGCTCAGTCTGGATTAATGATTGGAGGTTTAATAAAGTATATAATGGCCATTATTATTGTTATCCCTGGAATTGCATTGTATGGAATCTTAGGGGATAGTTTAGCAGAACCAGACTTGGCCTTTCCTTATTTAGTTAAAACGTATTTGCCGATTGGCTTAAAAGGGATTGTTCTATGTGGATTATTTGCCTCTTTAATGAGTACAGTTGATTCTACGTTTAATTCACTGGCAACATTATGGTCTGTTGATGTATATTCAACATATATAAATAAAGAGGCAACAGATTATCAAAAAATAAGGTCAGGAAGAAAAGCAATTATTTTTAGTTTATTTACCGCTCTGTTGATGTCAATGATTTTATTATATTTAAAATTTGATGATCCTGATTCGGCTTTCACTCATACTTTAAATAACCTAAGGTATTACATTAATTGTGGCGTAGTAGTTTTGATTTGTAGCGCAGTTTTACTTTTAAATCCATTAAAAAAAACCATTTTATTCGCTTTTGTTTTAACCCTTCCTTTTAATTTACTTATTCAATTTTTCTTTCCAGAAATGAATTATTTTTTAAGAGCATTTTGGGTAATTTTTTCAGGCTTAACGATAGCTATTTTATTTAATACGAATAAATTGAAAAATATATTTAAGTTAATTTATGTCTCTTCAAAAAGTAATTATATACTAGGCTGGAGCTTATTGATTAGTTTAATTCTTATCCATATTATTTTTCATTAAATAAAAATATATTCTTGAATAAGTTATCTGAAAGAATGAAGAAGTTAATACTTGAGAAGCTTTTGATATTTTCCTGCAACTTCCATACCAGCTGAAAACCCCGTATCGGATAAAATGGTAGTTTTTGTTTTTTTATCGAACAATTCCACTTTTATTTCTGCCTTCATACTTTCTTCAATTCGAGCATCCATAAAACCTGAAATTGGAGCAGCTAACTCTGTAACTTGATCTCTTTTCACAAAGAGACTTAATCTATACTTCCGATTCTCCATAACAACTTCAACTTTGCTGACTGAAATAATACATTTTTTTACCTGTGTACCATTATAAGTTGTGAATTCATGTAATTTTCCTTGAAATAATACCCCCGCTATATGTCCAATAAATGATGACTTTAACCAAGGAATTATAGCAATGGATGCTTTTACTGAGATACCCGGTTGTGAAAAATGATTACTTTGCATCCAAATATATGCCTCTGGGAAAGAATGTCCCCAGTCTTTTTCCATATAGCCTTTACCTTTTGAAAATGAAATTGACTGATTATTAAGCACTAATTCTCCTTTTAAGTTATGGTCCATACTTAAAATACCATGATAACACTCCATGAAAGGGACAAATGAAAAAGGTCCCATAATCCCAGGGGAGAAAAAAGTTGAGGGCCAATTATACTGATTATCAAAATGGACTTCACCTTTTAGATTTGGGAGGTTAAGTATCATCTTCTCTGAAGAGAAAAAGTTATTGTTGATATACAAGGAGTGTTTTTTTACCTCAGGACAAAAATCAGCTGCTGGAAATCTGTGATACCATGCCTTGTTTTTTTTCCCGTCTAACACCTGAATAAACGATTGCTTATTTCCGATTTCGTCCATTGCAATTCCTGGGATAACAGCTATCGCTTGCCCTTGATCTGCGCTGACCAATTTGTAATACCAACCCTCAAAAAAACGCTTAGATCGCCCCCATCCGTGATAACATTCTTGATGCCAAAGGGCATGAAGCCTTTTGAGAATCATGCTGAACGATAGGTTTTGTAGGCTCCTTTTTTAAACATTTAATTTTTTTAAATTCATTAAATTTAACTATTGAACTTTAGTGTTGTTTTATTAAACTAAAACAAAAATCTTTTTATTAAGGCTTCTAAGGTTTAATGAACTCGAATGCAATTTTTAAACTTTCAAGAGGCCTTTCTTCCATCGGGATATGACCTGTTTCAGGCATAATTACAACTCTCGAATTTTCAATAGCATCTTCAAATTTAAAAGCGTTATCCATGGGAATCCACTCATCATTTCCCCCCCAAAGGATTAGTGTTGGTGTTTGGATAAGGGACATTTTATAAGAATAATCTTCACTTTTGATATTTACCCGATCTATAAATGCACTTCTATTTCCATTAAATAAAGTGAGATCGCGATAACGATTAATAATTTCTTCAGTAATTAAAGAATCATGATAATACACCTCTTTGAGATTTTTTTTAATGAAACTCTTAGGCGTAAAATAACGAAGAAATGAGTTTATGAAAGGTGTTTTAGCTAATCGAATTACAAGTGGAGTTTTGTCAGATGAAAAGCCACTAGGACTGATTAGTAAAAGCTTATTAATCTTTCTATCATACTTAGAAGCATATAACCAAGCAACCAATCCTCCCAATGAATTTCCAGCTAAATGAAATTCATTTATATCTAATTCGTTCACAAAATCATTTAATAAAGTAACATAATCCATAGACGAATAACGTTTCAAAGGGTCTTGTCCAGATAAACCAAATGCTGGTAAATCAAGACGAATTACTCGGTGTGTTTTTACTAGCTCTTTTGTCCAAGAATCCCAAGTATGAAGGGATGCTCCAGTGCCATGAATTAAAATAATTGGATAGCCATTTCCCTCATCTCGAAAATGAATTTTCCTAGAATCTAATTCCATAAATTGAGAATTAGAATTTACGTAAAGTGGCATTAACTCATTAAAATTTTTATCTTTAGAAATATTGATGATTAATAAAAAAATCAAGCCAATTATAAAACAAATGAAAAGTTTTTGTTTTTTATTCATGTTCATTTTCAAACTTTAAATTTTCAAAGAAAACACCGAGTCTCTATTATTTTTACTTCGGAGAGATACTTTAAGACCCCAAAGACCTTGTTTTTTTGAAATAAAAACATCTGTTGTGAATATAAAACTTTAATTTTTGAATTAAATCACAACTTAAATAAATACTTAATACAGCGAAGCCTAGATAAAAATCAAAATATTTAACAATAGCCTTCTATTTGTTAATTAGATCCTTCCTAAAAGGTATCCTGCTAAAAAAGAGATGAGAACTAAAACTCTCATTTCAACACCTAACCTTTTTGCTATTGAATCTACCGCGTTAAGAATAGCTTCTTTTATTTTTTCTAAATCCATAATTCAAAGTTAAAATATCTAGTGGGATTATAGCATATTATATGAGTTAGTTAGGATGTTTAATATTGTTTATGAATATTATGTAACTTGCTGATTATTAATTAATTAATTTTAAATGATTTAAAAAATATTATTTACTATTTGCGCAGCTTATAATGCGATCGTTGGATTTATGTTATATTTTATGGCCGAACAAATCGCTTTACAAAGTGGCGCAGATCAATCAAGTCTTCAGGCTGCTGCTGGTGGAAATATGAAAACAGCTACTGCTTTTTTAGGACTTGGAATATTAACTTTTATGATTCGAGGCGTAAAAGGGCAAGATGCAAAAAATTGACTGATTGGATGGGGAATCGCAGGATCTATAAACCTATTAGAATTAATATATAGGATGTTAACAAATGACAACTTTCATCCTCCATTATATTTTTTAATTTCAGGAGGTTTTGTTCTTGCAGTTTCATTTTATGGCTCTACAAAAACTTAATTAAGCAATATTAGCTTATTAAAAAAATCAATTAATGGCTTTATTTAAAAACCATTAAAATTAGCGCAAGTATATTTTTCAGCTACTTTTAGTTCGCGAATAGAACAAGTGTTTATAGCTTCTTTTAGATTGAGACAATTTAAACATCTATTACTTAAATGCAATCTTTCCATTTCGATAATTTTTATTAATATAAATAGATACTTAATTGTATGCAATTGATGCTTAAAACATAGATTTAATCTAAATAAGTTAAGGAGATTTTTTAAGAGAACACCTATGCCATATGTAACAATTTAAGCTATTTGTTATACTTTAATAATAGTAGTTCTGTCATCTGTTTGCCTTTACAAACAATTAATTAAGTCGTTATTTAAGAAACATTTATTTATACCTTTAGATAATGAATAAAAATATAAAATCACTTTTTTTAAGTATTGGAATTCTTACGTTAGTAAGTTCATGTATTACAAAAACGGCAACGCCACAATCAGTTGGTCTTTCAATTGATTCTTTGGAACTGGCCACAGAAAGATTGCACAAACATGTTGATGAAGGAAAGTTGCCAGGGACATTCGTTAGAATAATAAAAGACGGCAAGGTTGTTTATGATGATAAATATGGTCTTATTGATATAGTTAAAAACAAACCCATTAAAGAAAATTCTTTATATCGAATCTTTTCGATGACAAAGCCAGTAACTGCCGTAGCAATAATGACTCTTTACGATCAAGGAAAATTAAACTTAGACGATAAGGTTTCAAAATATATTCCAGAGTTTTCCAAAACAACAGTTTACAAGAAAGGTGAAGGTAAAAACAATGAAGAACCTCAAAAAAATGAAATGACGATAAGACATTTGTTGACCCACACCTCAGGAATTCCTTACGGATGGGAGTGGAGTTATACAGATTCTATCTACTGGGTCAAACAGCATATGAGACAGGATTGGTCTCTTGAAGAAATGACAAAAGATATAGCTAGCATTCCTTTAAAATTTCAGCCTGGCACTAATTATACCTATGGTCTAGGTATTGATGTAGCCGGCTATATTGTTGAAGTAGTTTCAGGCAAAACACTAGACGCCTATTTTAAGGCTTCAATTTTTGACCCCTTGGGGATGGATGACACAAAATTTTATACGCCTAAAGAGGAAAGGAACAGATTGTCAGAGCTTTATACCCTTGATGAAAATAAAAAACTTAAAATAGAAGATGATTCCGACATAAAAGAGATTTTGACCTTGGGAGAAGGCCCGCCAAAACTTTTATTAGGTGGAGCTGGCTTGATTTCAACTATAACTGACTATGAAAAATTCTGTCGAATGCTATTAAATCAGGGAAAATTAAACGGTAAAAGAGTATTATCTGAAAAAGCTTCTAAGATTGTGATAACAAATCAATATCCAGAAGAGATGATACAAAATTCTAAAACAGGCCATGGACTTTCAGGAACTGTAAATTTAGATAACGGTGAATATAGCATGGGTGGTGCTGCGGCTACAAAGTTTTGGATAAATCCAACTGACAACCTCATTGTTATATGTTATACCCAGTTGTTTCAGGCAGAAACAGATTATGCTACTGAATTTAAGGCAACTATTGATCGAGCATGGATTGACCAATAGTTTAAATAAGATGGTTTAATCATTTTTTTGTGGCACGATTAATCATACTTAAACACAAACTTCACTAATTAATTTTAGCGTTGTTTTCTTATATTGTTTTTAACCTCAAACATCATCATAATGAAAACCTCATTTTTTATAGCTACTCTGCTAATTTGCTGCCTTAATTCTTGTAAGAATAGTATTCAACAACCCCAACCTAATTTTATTATTATATATGCTGATGATCTAGGTTATGGCGATGTGAGTTCATATGAAATGGGAAAATTACAAACACCAAATATTGATAAAATTGCCAATAATGGCTCTCGATTCACAAATGGATATTCAAGTTCAGCTACTTGTAGCCCCAGCCGATATGCATTACTTACGGGGACTTACCCCTGGAGAAATAAAAGAGCAAAAATTTTAACTGGCGCTAATTTAATAATAGACCCCTTGGAGATGACATTGCCTAAAATGTTTAAAGGGGAAGGATATAAAACTGGTGTTGTAGGCAAGTGGCATCTGGGTCTTGGGGATTCTCCAATTGATTACAATCAAAAGATTAGTCCTGGACCATACGAAGTTGGGTTTGATTATAGCTTCATCATCCCAGATACTCAAGACAGAGTTCCAACAGTGTATATTGAAAATGGGAATGTATTAAATCTTAATCCAATGGACCCAATTCAAGTAAGTTTTGAAAAAAACTTTGAAGCTCAACCATCAGGGAAAAATAATCCAGAACTAATTTCCATGAAATGGCATCACGGACATAATGGTTCTATTGTTAATGGAATTCCAAGAATTGGGTTTATGAAGGGTGGAGAAAAAGCTAAATGGATTGATATAGATATGGCAGATGAATTTTTAAATCAAGCTAAAAATTATATTGATAGCGTAAAAGAAAAACCTTTCCTTTTATTTTATACCCTCCAACAACCTCACGTACCTAGAACTCCACACCCTAGATTTGAGGGTTTATCAGGCATGGGTCCTAGAGGTGATGCAATCATTGAAGCTGACTGGTGTATTGGTGAATTGTATTCTCATCTTGAGAAAAATGATTTACTAAAAAATACAGTTATAATTATTTCAAGTGATAATGGCCCTGTACTAAATGACGGTTATTACGATGATGCTGTTGAAAAACTAGGAGACCACACTCCCGCTGGGAATTTAAGAGGCGGGAAATATAGTCTATTTGATGCGGGAACAAGGGTTCCCTTAATTACATTTTGGAAAGGGAAGATTAAAGCTCAGGTTTCAGATGAGCTTGTTTCACAGATTGATTTTTTGAATTCAATTGCTTCGTTAATTGGTTCAAAGGTTCGTTCAAAAGATGGTGAAGATTTATCAAATGTATTTTTTAATAATTCTGGCTCTGGAAGAAATGACTTGGTTCTTGAGGCTATGACTAGAACTGCTTTCAGAAGTCAAAACTGGGCTCTTATTCCTCCTTATTCTGGACCTTACAGATATCCCAACACTGACATAGAGTCTGGAATAGCAGAAGAGCCACAGCTATATAATTTAGATGATGATTCATCACAGCAAAATAATTTAGCCTTAAGTAATCCAAAAAAATTGAATGAATTGATTTTACGTTATAATCATATCGTTAAATTAAAATAAATTATTTTGAAACAGATTCGGTACTCATTATGAAAGTTTACTGTTTTCTTCTAATGCGCAAGAACAAGGGGTTAAAATCATTAAGTCAAATTTAAACACCTATTAAGTAGTTCTATGAAAAAGTATTTTTTTATTACACTAATAATTTTTTTTATAATTTATATATGGGTTGAATTAGGTGTTGGAATATTTTTTCAAGATAGCTGGGGGAGTAACTAAATTAAATTTATGCCAAAGTCATTTTATCTTTCGTAAATTCAAGTATTTGTTATTCATTATAAATCTCTTTATGTTTGAGTATTATTAATCTTAAATCAATTTAAAATGAAAAAAATTATTTTAACGCTATCCTTATTTAGCTTTGTCTTTGTTAATGCTCAATACTGTTTGTTCCTTGATTTTAAAGCAGAGCAGCCTGAAATGGTCGTATCTTCTTTGAAAGGTATGATGGAAACTGAATGGGGAAAAAACATCCAAGGGACAAAATCATTATTCGGTTACCTTCCCAACGGGACAAATGAGGCTACTCACTCTCTTCAAATTTGTTTTCCAGATGAAGCTGCATTTGAGAACTTCTATGCATCTTGGATGCAGTCTCCCGATGCACAATTATTTTTTGAAAAAATGGGAAAATTTTCAAAGAATATATCTGAATCTTTAAACACACCAATATGGTACAATGGAAAAGATTGGGCTAATGATAATGTATTTATGCTATATCAAATGGAAGTGTCAAATCCAGGATTATATCTTAAAGAATTTCAAGATTTCTCACTAAAAATCGCTAAAAAGTTAGAATATGAAGATAATTCTTTTGGCTTAGCCTTTCCTATTTTAGGCAAAAATAGTGACTTTACACATTTTGCATGGATAGGCTCCTCTGACATTAAAACGGCCTTATCAAATACTAAAAAAATGTTTTCAGACCCTTTGTTTGCTGATTTTTCAAAAAAAGTTTCTGGAGTAAGAAAAGTTATCAATACGACAATGTCAGTTCGGCTAATGGATTTTTAAAAAATTAAATATATTCAACAAACAAAGTTTTAACGTCACTAATTAGCTTTAGTGGCGTTAGAATTTAAAGAATAGATGAGTTTATTTATCTACCATAAACAGCAAACACTGGGATATAATTAGGTTTTAATTTTAACACTTTTATTATTAGCCTGGGGATGTAGCTCAGTTGGCTAGAGCGCTTGACTGGCAGTCAAGAGGTCGTGGGTTCGAATCCCATCTTCTCCAC